>Ga0209487_1001697_pt1 | contig 18435 bp, 15 predicted proteins | sample Poulit2012_FD_187524 | JGI IMG/M metagenome (GOLD analysis project Ga0209487, IMG submission 187524) | Agricultural soil microbial communities from Georgia to study Nitrogen management - Poultry litter 2012 (SPAdes) (version 2) | ecosystem: Environmental > Terrestrial > Soil > Agricultural land...
AATTCTCCTTTAGTGAAATTATTTAGTGTGTGCAGTACGCACGTAGTTGATTAATAAATCATCGCCCAGCGCCAGAACCTGCCCGCGGGCAAAGCGCGCTGCGCCTTTCAACGTATTGGTCAACGGATGTGCCAAGACGGAAATTCCCTCACCGAGTAGGAGCGGCGCCTGGTAGACCTGCAGCCAATCCACCAGTCCTTGGTTGGCAAAGCCTGAGGCCAAACCTGCTCCGCCTTCGACGAGCACATCACGGGCACCGGTGGCATAAAGCTCGGCCAGAGCTTCATCGACGGTGGCATATTGCTCAAATCCAAGCCGGTTGAGATTAGACGCGGTATCGCCGGCATCGGCAATATTGCGACGGCCAATGACAACTCGCCGGGGTTGGTGTTCGCGTTGGGTGCCGTCTGGATAGCGGGCAGTAAGCGATGGATTATCAATCAAGGCCGTGCCAGTGCCGATGATAATTGCATCGCGGTGTTCACGGTCAGCGTGGACATAGTCACGCGCCATTTCCCCAGTGATCCACTGGCTGGTGCCATCGGCAGCTGCAGTAAAGCCATCGATAGTTTGCGCAAATTTCAACGTAACGTGTGGGCGCCCCAACTGCACGGACTTCAACCACGGAATGAGCGCATCCGGTACCCCCTCCGGGCTGGGCAGCTGCACGACGTTGATGCCGGCATCGACAAGCACCTGTTCCCCGCCGCCCGCACTGGGATTCGGATCGGAGTGCAGGAAAAAGACATCTTTGATGCCGGCTTCAATTAAAGCCTGCGTGCATGGCCCCGTGCGGCCGGTATGCCGGCACGGCTCCAGCGTCACCACGGCGGTAGCGCCTTCGGTCTTACCAGCGGCATCGGCTAGAGCTTGGACTTCTGCGTGCGCCCCGCCCACCGGCTCAGTCGCACCGGTGCCCACAATCTCACCCGAAGTCGAAATAATTACCGCACCCACCGGTGGATTCGGGCTGGTAGTCCCGCGCACTTCCCACCCTGCAGACATTGCGGTGCGCAACGCCTGCTCCACAATCGGAGCCACGGCTTGGTCTGCACCGGGGTTGCTATCCATAATCCAGTAATCCCTTAATTAGACGGTGGCCAAGGTGCGCAGGTTCTCTACCTCGGCTGCGCGGTCAGCTTGCTTAAAGATTGCCGAACCCGCCACGAATGCATCGCAACCAGCTTCCGCGCTTTGCGCGATGGTGTCAGCAGAAATTCCGCCATCAATTTCGATGAGCGTATCTAAACCTTGCTCGTCGATAGCTGAGCGGAGCTTGCGCACCTTATCGAGCATCTCCGGCATAAATTTCTGCCCGCCAAAGCCCGGTTCAACACTCATCACCAGAGCTAAGTCGAAGTGGGAGAGCTTATCTAGCCACGGCTCAATTGGGGTATTGGGCTTAATGGAAAATCCAGCGCGAACGCCGAGCTCGCGGATCTTAGCTGCCAGTGCAAGCGCTGCTGCCTCGTCTTCAACCGCCTCGACGTGGAAGATGATGCAATCTGCACCCGCCTTAGCGTAAGTGTCTACCCACTGTGCTGGCTCCTGGATCATCAAATGCACATCAAGGGTTTGATCCGTGATTCCATCGACGGCTTTGGTGATATCTGGACCAAAGGACAGGTTCGGGACGAAATGGCCGTCCATAATGTCGACGTGAATCCATTCGGCATTAGCCACGGACTTCACCTCTTCGCCTAAGCGTGTGAAATCCGCAGCCAAGATCGAAGGCGCGATAATTGGAGCACTAAAAGAGCTAGAAGTCATGCTGTCCATCTTAGGACTTTTTGCGCAGCACAGCGAAGAACATTGCATCCGTGCCATGGCGGTGCGGCCACATTTGCACAGACTTATGCTCGCCTACATCTCCCATGTCAGGAATCAAGTCATGAGCGTTGTCTTCCACGATGTCTAGCTCCGCTACCGCGCGGTCGACAATACTGCGGGTCTCGCGCAGATCTGGCGAACAGGTGGAGTACACAATTACCCCTCCTGGCCGAAGCAGGCCTACGGCCGATTCCAGCAATTCGAATTGCAGCTGCGTGAGCTCAGTAATATCGGACTCGGATTTACGCCAGCGCGCCTCCGGACGACGGCGCAAAGCGCCCAGGCCGGAACACGGGGCATCGACTAAAATGCGATCAAAACCTGGCTCAAGTCCCGGCTTGCGCCCATCGGCAACGTGTACCCGTACCGGCAAATCACCCACGGTCTTTTCCACCAGCTGCGCACGGTGGGAAGAGACTTCCACCGCATCCACGGTGGCGCCATCCATCCGCGCGAGCGAGCCCATCAAGGCCGCTTTGCCACCAGGACCAGCACATAAATCAAGCCAACGACCTTGATCCTCCCCATCAATCGGTGCTTCGACAACCGCACGCGCGATAAGCTGCGAGCCCTCATCTTGCACGGCCGCAAGGCCTTGCTGCACAGGCTCCAGCTCTCCAGGATCCCCGGATTCCATGTAGACGGCATAAGGCGAATACTTGCCTTCTTCAGAGCCCGTCATCAGCGCAAGTTCCTCGGCTGTAATCTCGCCGGGGCGAGCAACTAAGTGCACGATAGGACGCTGCGAGTCGCCTTCTAATGCCGCCTCCAAATCACCTAGCCCCACAACGCGGGAGAAGGACTGCGCAATCCACTCGGGGTGCGCATGGCGAAAAGCAATCGCGGCAATCTCGCCGTCAGGAGTTAGTTGCTCCAGCAAGGTCTGCGGGTTCGCGCGCGTAATGGAACGCATAATGCCGTTGACAAAGCCTTTGGCCTTTTCATGCCCTGCTGCTTGCACAAGACGCACGGTAGTATCGACTGCCGCGTGCTGTTCGACACGGGTGTACAGCAGTTGGTAGGTCCCCAAGCGCAGTGCATCCAACACTTCCAGGGCAAGGCTGTCTAGCCCGCGCGAGGAGTGCTTGGCGATGACCGCGTCGACCACACCTTCCGCACGCAAGGTGCCATAGGTTAATTCCGTAGCAAAGGCTGCATCCCGGCCGTCGAGTTTATTAACGCGCAGTGCCTTGGGCAGGGTTAAGTTGGCAAAGGCATCATCGCGGTGCACGCGCAGCAACGTTTCATAGACCACTGCGCGCGGCAGGTCGACTCCAACCGAGCCAGCGTTGCGGACAATATCGACTACCTGGCGCTCGCGATTACGGTTAGTGCCACCGGCTCGACCCGCTCGGCTTCCACCCGTTCGGCTACCGCCAGCGCGGCTACCGCCTGTGCGTTCGTGGCGGTCGTACTTTACCCGTTCACCGGAGGGTTTACTTTGGGGTTTCTTGCCACCTTGGGGTGTGCGTGCTTCTAAGTTATCGCCGGATTTGGACCGGGAGCGAAATCCACCACTCATGCGAAAAATACCTCGCCGTCAATGTCGTTATCTTCGGAGTTATTCTTAGCTCCCTGACCGCGTCCCCAGTCAGCCGCGTTCATCATCTTCTTACCTACTGGCTGCAGCTCATCGATACGCACTGGAGTTGAAGCCGTGCCAATGTAGACAGCCTTCTTCGTGATGTGTAACTGGCCGGGTTCAAGATGCGGCAATTCGCCGAGTTCTTGCGCAGCAGCATGCAGCGGGCTGACTTTACCAATTTTGATGCGGTCTTCCCCGTGCATTGTCCACGCCCCTGGGAATGGTGAGTGCGCGCGGATGTGGCGGCCGACGGCGAAGTCAGGCTGGGTCCACGAAACACGTGCATCCTCAGTCGAAATTTTCGGGGCATACGTGGGCTCGCCCTGCTGGGGCTGCGCTACTAGCGTGCCTGATTCCAGCCCATCCATCGTCGCGACCATCAGCTGTGCACCGGAATGTGAGAGGCGCTCTAAAAGTGCGCCGGCAGTATCAACGGTTTGAATAGTCTCAGTCGTCGTACCTAGGACAGGACCGGTGTCTAGGCCTTCTTCAATCTGAAAAGTAGTTGCGCCAGTGATGTCATCGCCAGCATTGATTGCTGCCTGCACAGGGGCTGCACCGCGCCATGCTGGCAGCAGTGAAAAGTGCAAATTAACCCAGCCGTGTTGAGCTACATCGAGTAAGTCCTTAGGCACCAAGTTGCCGTACGCCACAACAGGGATGGCATCGGGAGCAAGCTCTGTCAGGCGCGCACGGATGGCGTCGCCATCTTCCGTGCCGGCTTTAAGCGTGGACGGAGTTAAGACTTCAATTCCGTGCTCAAGAGCTACTTCTTTGACCGGGCTGGGCACCATTTTGCGCCCGCGTCCCTTGCGCGCATCTGGGCGAGTAAGGACGGCTATCACCTCATGTCCCGAGGCAATTAGTGCTTTTAAAGTAGGAACAGCAGGTTCCGGGGTGCCAGCAAATACTAGCTTCATTATCTCTGGGTCGCTTTCTACTTGTTAAACCAGTCGGAATTGCGAATTTGCGACATCGCTTGCTTACGCTCATCGGCTTCTAAGCGGGAAAGAAATAGCACGCCATCCAAATGGTCAGTTTCATGCTGCACGCAACGCGCCATCAATCCGGAGACCACCATGCTTATCGGATTACCGTGGACATCTTGGCCGCTGACGGACACGGTTTCAAAACGCGTCGTGGGAGTGGAAATATCTGGGATGGATAGACATCCTTCGATTCCTGTTTGGGTTTCCTCCCCGAGTTCTTTCCACACCGGGTTGATAATCGCCCCGCGCATGCCGGATTCAGTATGGGAGCAGTCGTAGACGAAGATGCGCTTTAACAAGCCAATCTGGTTGGCAGCAAGGCCTACTCCCCCAGCCGCATCCATGGTTTCCAGCATGTCTTCAGCTAAATCTTCTAGAGCTTCATCAAACTCGGTGATTTCACTAGCGCGGGTGGTCAATACTGGGTCGCCGTACAGCCGGATTTCTCTAATGGTCAAGGTTCTTCGCTCTTTCTCACACTCGGTATCGCTTAGCCTCCCACAATAGTGAATCTGCTTAGCTTAAGTCGCATCAGCCTAGCCAATATTGATCGGGTCAACTTGGATTCGCAGCGGTAGATCATCTTTACGCGCACTCCGATTCGAATTAGCGGCACGAAGCGCTTTCCCCAGTTCCGAACGTGGCCCCAAAGGTGTTCGGATTAGAAGCCTTTGGGCAGGACCGAAGCGCTTGGTGTCGTATTCTCCCGGCAAGGACAGATTCTCCGGCAAAGGCACCGGGCCTAAGATTTCGGCGTGCTCGGGCAATTTCGCTGCTTCCAAGAAGTCATCTAAGGCTGCATCGGCGCCATCAATTGCGGCCATGTGTACTGCCGGCGGGAAACGCACTTCGCGGCGCGCAGCAAGTTCCGTCTTCGCAAAACCGACGACATCCCATCCTAGAAATGCGTCGATGATCGGCACCCCTGCATTCGCAGAGATCACCACAGTCCCGCCTTTAGACGACGGTGCCACCATCGTTGCCGCAGCCAGCCACTTGGCCAGGGCGTCTTCGCCAGCACGCAAGTCCTGGCGATTGAGCAAGGCACCTGCCCCCAGCAATAAAGCAGCACCATAGTAGGACTCGGTCTCACCAGCAACCTCAACGCGGGGTTCCGCGCCCGGGGTCGCTACGATCAAGGCAGGTGCCATGGGCACTGTCTCGACTACCTTATTACCGCCTGAGACGATGATGCGGGTATTGGGAAAGATACGTCCCAGTTCTTCCGCGGTGCGCTCTGATCCCATGACGACCGCACGCAGGCGATTTGAACCGCACTCGCTACATTTGAAGCGGGTTTCTAATTTTCCACACCACGCACATGATGGCGTTGCTGCTTGTTCATGCGAATGTGGCAGCGACAATGGGCCGTTGCAGTGCCGGCAACGCGCGCGGGTAAAGCACTTAGCACACGCCAAGGTGGGCACATAGCCTTTGCGTGGGGACTGCACCAGCACCGGTTCCCCACGGTCAAGCGCACTTTTTACCGCTTGGTAAGCGCGCCCATCAAAAGAGGTGGTGCCCGAGGCCAGGTTGCGTGAAAAATTCAGTCCATAGGGGCCCACAGCGACCATCGACGGCATGCGTGTGCGCAAGGTGGACTCCGCTGCGACAAGGTCATGTGCCCAACCGGAGCTGACCAGCAATTGAGTTTCTGCAGTGCGCGAATGGCCAACGATCAACAAGGAAGCATTTTCCTGCGCGCTGCGCGTGGTGAGCACTTCGCGGCTGTGGACATAGGGAGCGCTGCGTTCGACGAGATTGTCATCGCCGTCATTAAAAATGACCGCCAAACCTAGGTCTTTTACCGGCGCAAACGCTGCAGATTTCGTGCCGATCACAATGCGTGCTTGGCCTACTAGGACCGAAAGGTAGCGCCGGTAGCGTGCCTGCGGACCTTGAGAGACGTTCAAGACCGTCGCTTGCTTTGCGGAGACATATTTGCGAAAAGCGGATTCAACCACATCGACATCGCTCTGATCAGGTACCACCACGAGTACCCCGCGTCCGCTTTTGGCGACTTTGGTGCCAAGTGCTGCAATGGCCGCTGCCCAATCATCACCAGGCGCTACCTGCCATGCGGCGCGTGCAGTGTTGCCTTCTAAGACAAAATCTACAAAAGACTCGCCAAATTGATACGCCGACCAAGAAGACAAATCAGGTTCTGCAATCTCCCCTAATTCCTCAAACGTCGTCTCTAGGTCCGCTTCTTCGGCCTTGGCATGCCGTGGTGGAATAGCAAAGCGGATGATATCTGAACGGGTGCCACCATAACGATTAGCAAGCGCGTCCACCAAGCTCGCCAATTGTGGCGGATATACAGGAAACGGGGAGATCACCCGGTCAATGAAAGCTAAACGGCCCTCAAAGTCGGATTCGCTTAAGCGTTGGATCAGGAGGGCATCGACTAGCCTGCCATTGAACCTAATGCGTACCCGCACCCCTGGCTGTGCTGCCTCGGAATCTTCTTCTGCAATCTGATAATCAAACAGCCGATCCAGGTGCGAGACCCCTAATAATGGCAATACCCGCACAACCGGTTTAGTGGTGGCGGGTATCTTCTTAGGCATAAGCGCTTATTCTACTGAAAGACCTACTGCTTCACGAAGTGCGTCGACACGTTCCAAAGACTCCCACGGAAGAGCCAGGTCGGTGCGACCAAAGTGACCATAAGCAGCCGTTTGACGATAAATCGGACGCAGCAAGTCCAAGTCCTTGATAATTGCTGCTGGGCGCAGGTCAAAGACCTGAGCCACGCCAGCTTGAATCGCTGCATCGTCTAGGTCATGCCTAGCCGTGCCGAAAGTCTCAACGTACAAACCAACTGGCTTGGCGCGACCGATGGCGTAAGCCACCTGCACTTCTGCGCGGTCTGCAAGCCCTGCCGCAACGATGGTCTTTGCGACCCAGCGCATTGCGTACGCTGCTGAGCGGTCGACCTTTGAAGGGTCCTTGCCGGAGAAAGCTCCGCCGCCGTGACGAGCCATGCCGCCGTAGGTATCAACAATAATCTTGCGGCCAGTAAGACCCGCATCCCCCATGGGACCGCCCAGGATGAACGATCCCGATGGGTTGACCAACAAGGTGGTGTCCTCGTTATAAAATTCTTCTAATCCAGCATCCTTGATGACCCACTCCACTACGTGCTCACGCAGCTGCGCAGCCAACCAGTTCTGAGTGATATCTGGATCGTGCTGGGTGGAAATCACCACGGTGTCTAATGCAACTGGAGTATCGCCGTCGTAGGCGAAGGTGACCTGCGTCTTGCCGTCAGGGCGCAGGTGCGGGACGATTTCACTCTTGCGAACCTGGGTCAGGCGACGGGACAAACGGTGTGCCACTGCAATCGGCAAAGGCATGTACTCTTCGGTCTCGTTGGTGGCGTAGCCGAACATCAGGCCCTGGTCGCCAGCGCCGGCAATGTCGTGCTCATCAAACTCGCCGCCATTGCGTGCCTCGGTAGAGGTGGTCACGCCGTCACCGATTTCCTGCGACTGCTCACCGATAGAGATGCTCACACCACAGGTGTTGCCATCAAAGCCCACATCGGAAGAGGTAAAGCCGATTTCACGCAGGGTGTTTCGCACCAGCGTCGGGATTTCTACGTAGCCGGTGGTGCTGACCTCACCCACCACGTGGACCTGACCTGTGGTCACCAAAGTTTCCACGGCCACGCGTGCGTTCGGGTCTTTGGCGATAAGTGCGTCTAAAACGGTATCTGAGATCGCGTCGCAGATCTTATCTGGGTGACCTTCGGTTACAGATTCACTGGTAAATAGGCGCTTTGAAGCCTCAGGAGTTGCAGTCACTGGTTCCTTCTTGCGTTAGGATATTCGGTGTCTTACTTCAGTTAAACCGGCACCGGAAATAGAATTATTATGCGTCTGCCAATCGTAGACTAAGTGGTCTAGAGCGGCAAGCTACGCCCCTGCCTCATGGCGAATTTCATTCACGACGTCCAGAATCTGCGCGGCCACTACTTGCTTAGTGCCATGGGCAACCGTGCGTGGCTCCAGCTCCTTGGTTAAAATCCAGCCCTCATTATTGACATTGCCAAAGACTTTGCCTTCAGAGACATCATTGGCCATGAGCACATCGCAGCCCTTGCGCTGGAATTTCACTAGCGCTAATTCCAATGGCGAGGATTTTTCATCCCCGGTTTCTGCGGCAAAGCCCACGATTGTGGTTTCCTGCGAAATCTCGCCCTGCTCGCGTGCTGCTACGAGGCCTTTCAAAATGTCCGGGTTTTCAGTCATGTGCAGCGTGGACAAGGCATTATCATTGGTGCCCTTTTTCATCTTGGAAGACGCAACGGAAGCTGGGCGATAATCCGACACAGCTGCCGACATGATGACAATATCCGCATCGCGGGCGCGTGAGTCCATTTCCGCTTTGAGTTCCGAAGTGGAGACAATGTTGACGATTTCCGCGCCCGATGGAGTCTGCAGATCTACGGTATTGCCGGCAACAATGGTGACGTCCGCGCCGCGCTGTGCCGCAATTTCTGCCAGGGCGAATCCTTGCCTGCCTGAGGAGCGATTGCCAATAAAACGCACCGGGTCCAAGTCTTCCTGCGTGCCACCCGCGGAGATCAAAACCTTCAGACCTTGCCAGTCGTAGTTGATATCAATTCCAGCTAATCGCGTGCGCACCAGTTCCGCAATCTGCTCTGGCTCTGGAAGACGCCCCGGGCCAGTATCCTTTCCGGTCAAGCGCCCATGTGCTGGTTCCATCACCGTGATCCCGCGCCGGCGCAAAGTAGCAACATTGTCCCGGGTTGCGGGGTTAAACCACATCTCAGTGTGCATGGCTGGCACGACAATAACAGGACAGGTGGCAACTAAAACGGTGGCGGTCAGCAGGTCATCAGCCCGACCTGCCGCAATGCGTGCGATAACATCGGCGGTGGCAGGCGCAACCACCACTGCATCAGCATGCTGGCCGATATTGACGTGCTGTACTTCATCCACCGCGTCAAAAACCGTGGTGGATACTGGGTGCCCGGATAACGCTTCAAAGGTAGCCGCACCCACGAAGTTCAATGCTGCCTCGGTGGGCACCACCCGCACATCATCGCCATGTTCTTTCAGGTTGCGCACCAGATGTGCTGCCTTATAAGCGGCAATGCCACCAGAAACACCCACGACAATATTGCGCGGATGCTTCGGGGCTACGGAAGGGGTTTGTCCAGCTGGGTTCGCAGTTTCACTCATAATCAGCAATAGTACCGACAATGAGCTAACCCCTGCCCCACTAGGAGCCCCAGAGTGCATGCGGTGATGCACCTGAAGTTAGTGGGTCAGGGGTTTAAAAGACGGCTTATCTTCTTAGAAGATAAGAATTAGGAGTCGAGTCCTTCTTCGTGCTCGAGCAAGCCAGCCTCAATCTCGCGCAATGCGATAGACAGTGGCTTTTCGCCTTGCTCTGGGGTTACCAGTGGGCCGACAAATTCGAATACGCCTTCGTCCTGCTCTTGGTAGTAGCTGTTGATCTGACGCGCGCGCTTAGCTGCGAAGATCACGAGTGCGTACTTCGAGGAAACCTTCTCCAGCAGTTCATCAATTGGCGGAGAGGTAATACCAATCGGCGTATCGTACACCGGTTCTGGTTTGATCTCAGAGTTAGCAGGGGTGGTCACGTTGGTCACATGCACCTTTTCTAGAAGTTGGCTATAAATGTTTGATTATCTCTATCCTTGCAGGATAGCAGTGATGGCCGCAACTGCGTCATCTAGGTTGTCATTGACAATCACGCGGTCGAACTCCGACTGACACGCCAGCTCTTCACGGGCGGTATCAAGTCGACGCTCAATAACCTCTTGAGGTTCGGTGCCACGACCAGTGAGACGGTCAACTAACACTTCCCACGATGGCGGAGCTAAAAATACCAACTCTGCCTCAGGAAGCGCTTTCTTGACGTTGCGCGCGCCTTCCAAATCCACCTCAACCAACACCGGCCGGGAGTCCTCTAGGGCTTCCTTCACGGGTGCTGCGGGTGTTCCAGATCGTTGTAGACCCCCGTGAATATCTGCCCACTCGAGCATCTCACCGGCGTCAATGCGGCGCTGGAATTCTTCTGGACTAACAAAGAAGTAGTCCACCCCGTCCTGTTCACCTGGACGAGGGGCGCGTGTAGTCATAGACACGCTGAAGTACAGCCTGTCTACACCGTGACGCAAGCGCGAGACCACCGTGGATTTACCAACAGCGGAAGGCCCTGCCAGCACGACAAGGCGTCCGCGGTGATTAGCGCTGTTCATCGACGATTACTCGGAAAAGCCGAAACGCTCCAGAAGGGCACGACGCTGACGGTCGCCCAAGCCGCGCAGACGGCGGGTCTGAGCAATTTCGAGGTCTTCCATGATCTCGCGTGCTTTAACCTTGCCAACCTTTGGAAGAGCTTCTAGCAGTGCTGAAACCTTGGTCTTACCGATGATCTCATCGGTCTCTGCCTTCTCGAGGACGTCCTTCAAAGTGGTGTCACCACGCTTGAGGGATGCCTTCAGTTCTGCGCGAGCCTTGCGAGCCTCAGCGGCCTTGGCGAGAGCCTGCTTGCGTTGCTCATCAGTCAGTTTTGGAAGGGCCACGGGTTTCCTCCGATTCATTGGTTGATTAATTTAATCCAGTACAAAAATTACCGGAACTCGAAAGCTTAACTTAGATTATGGTTCTCGTTGTGCTCCGACTTCAGGCAATCTTAGCACCGCAACGTTATCAAGGTAGATAACGCAACAGATTTGAACGTCTATTTTAGCACGTCACCGCACTACGAAGATCAAACTACCAGCTCATGTGCTTGCGTGTAAATTCAGCGGCAAAATTAGCCCAAAATACGCCATATGCTGGCGTTCCTACGAAAAACCTGCGGAATTATCGGGAAAAGTCCCACGAAAAATCCGCTCGGTAGTTCTTAAGAAACTGCCAGCATAAATAACGTTTGTTCTAACTTCGGCTATACCAACCCGCCGTCAAAATACTCACGTGAGGTCTCTTGCACGGCCTTTTGGAGGTCGGCAACCTGCGGTCCAGCGTTCAAGATGGCACGCGAGACATTCGGAAAGCCCAGCTGGGGTGCCGTCTGCGTAATCTTTGCAACATCGGCAGCCGTCGCACCCTGCGCACCCACGCCAGGCAAAAGCACTGGCCCGTTGAGCTGGGACAAATCCGGTGGCGTGTCCAAGGTAGCGCCCACCACCACGCCAATATCGCCCACTGGGTGCTGGTTGGCACCCTCATCCTGTGCGGAAGACGCCGCATACTCGCTATTAAAAGCTGCACAAGTATCGACTACGTGCTGCGCCACGGTGTGAGAGTCATCGCGGAAATTCTGCAGCTGCACTGCCTCAGGATTCGAGGTAGCAGCCAGGACGAATACGCCACGGCCGGTCTTGGCCGCCAAGTCGAAGACCGGCTGCAGCGCTGCTACACCCAAGTACGGCGAGACCGTGACGGCATCGGCACGCAACGGGGAGCTCTCCCCTAACCAAGCATCAGCATAGCCAGCCATGGTGGAGCCAATATCGCCACGTTTTGCATCAGCGACAGTCAAGCACCCTGCCTCGCGTAGATACTGGAACGTGTCCTCTAAGACGGCGAAACCCTGGGAGCCAAAGCGCTCATAAAACGCCACCTGTGGTTTCACCAAAGCAGCAGTATCCGCGAAGGCTTCCACACAGGCCTCGCTAAAGCGACGCAGACCATCAACCGTGTCCTCTAAGCCCCACTGCTGAAGTAGGTAAGGATGCGGGTCAATGCCTACGCACAACCGGCCACGCACCTGCCCTGCGGCAACAAGGCGCTCGCCAAAGCCTACTGGCTGGATATTAGTTGACTGGGGCATGCTGTAGCTCCTGCAGCGCACGAACCTTGAAATCACCCTTGCGCAGTGCCTCCAGGGCCTGTACGCCGGCGGTGACGCCTTGCACGGTGGTGATCTGTGGGACATCTACTTCCAAAGCTACGCTGCGAATCTCGTAGCCATCGAAACGCGCACCGGAGGTGGAATCTGGTGTGTTGATAACCAGGTCAATCTCACGGTCCAAAATCAAATCCACTACCGAGCGGCCTTCAGCACCGTTGCGAATCTCGGAAGACTTCTTCACGGTCTCGCATTCGATGCCATTGCGACGCAGAACCGACGCCGTGCCAGTGGTGGCGAAGATCTTGTATCCCATATCGGACAGACGCTGAATTGGGAAGCTCAGGTTGCGCTTGTCGCGGTTAGCTACCGAGACAAAGATGGAGCCTTCCTTCGGCATCTTCATAAAGCCTGCGATTAGAGCCTTGTAGTAGGCCGCACCAAAGTTATCGGCCAAGCCCATGACCTCACCGGTGGACTTCATCTCAGGACTCAAGACGGTATCGAGCATGGAACCATCTGCGCTGCGGAAGCGGTTGAATGGCAAGACTGCTTCTTTTACCGCGATTGGGTGTTCCAGAGGCAGGGAGCCGCCGTCGTAGGACGATGGCAACATGCCTTCTTCCTTCAGCTCAGCAATGGTAGCGCCCAGCATGATGCGCGATGCTGCCTTAGCCAGTGCCACGCCGGTGGCCTTGGAAACAAATGGCACGGTGCGCGATGCACGTGGGTTTGCCTCGATGACATAGAGCTGGTTGTCCTTGAGACCGTACTGCACGTTCATCAAGCCCTTAACACCAATACCAGCAGCCAAAGCCTTGGTAGCTACGCGAACCTTTTCAATATCTTCTGGTCCCAGCGTCATCGGTGGCAGGGAGCATGAGGAGTCACCGGAGTGAATGCCGGCTTCCTCGATGTGCTCCATCACGCCGCCGAGGTAGACATCAGTGCCATCGCACAGCGCGTCGACGTCGATTTCGATTGCGCCATCCAAGAAGCGGTCCACAAGGACAGGGTGCTCGCTGTTGAGCTCGGTTGCGCGCTCGATGTAGGACTCAAGGGCTGCCTCGTCGTAGACAATTTCCATGCCGCGTCCACCCAGAACGTAGGAAGGACGTACCAGCACTGGGTAGCCAATCTCTTGGGCCACACCGCGTGCTTCTTCATAAGAGTGCGCGGTACCAAACTCCGGCGCAGGTAGCTCTGCCTTGGCCAAGACCTTGCCGAATTCGCCGCGGTCTTCAGCCAGGTTGATGGCCTCAGGGCTGGTACCAACTACTGGAACACCCGCATCAGCCAAACGCTGTGCCAGGCCCAGTGGGGTCTGGCCACCGAGCTGAACGATGACGCCAGCAACGGTGCCGGATTCGGCTTCTGCGTGGTAGATTTCCATGACGTCTTCAAAGGTCAGGGGCTCGAAGTACAAGCGGTCTGCGGTGTCGTAGTCGGTGGACACGGTCTCAGGGTTACAGTTGACCATGACGGTCTCATATCCCTTATCCGACAGTTCAAGTGCGGCGTGCACACAGGAGTAGTCGAACTCGATGCCTTGGCCAATGCGGTTCGGGCCAGAGCCTAAGATGATGACCTTTTCGCGCTCAGTTTGGGCTTCAACCTCAGATTCTGCAGCTGGGTCGAGCTCATAGGCCGAGTAGTGGTAAGGAGTCTGAGCTTCAAATTCACCCGCGCAGGTATCGACGGTCTTGTAGACCGGGCGAATGCCTAAGGACCAACGCAGTGCGCGCACGCCGTCTTCGCCAGCAAATTCGCTACGCAGGGCAGCAATCTGCTTATCAGATAGGCCCATGTACTTAGCTTCGCGCAGGAGGTCTTCATCCAGGACTGGTGCTTCAATCAGCTTGGTGCGGAAGTCAACCAAAGCCTGCAGTTCAGCCAGGAACCATGGGTCAATCTGGGATGCTTCGTGCAGCTGCTCGATGGTGCCGCCCAGGCGCAGGGCAAGCTCGACGTCGTAGAGACGGCCTTCAGTTGGGCGACGCAGGTCGTCCAATACAGCGTTAAGGTCATTGGCACGCTCTTCAGCGAAGTATTCATCGTCCTTAGTCCAGAAACCTTCTTGCTTGGTTTCCAAAGAACGCATGACCTTATTCAGACCCGCGATGTAGTTGCGGCCAATGCCCATGGCCTCACCCACGGACTTCATGGTGGTGGTCAGGGTGTCATCAGCGCCGACAAACTTCTCAAAGGCAAAGCGTGGAGCCTTGACGATGACATAGTCCAAGGTTGGCTCGAAAGCCGCAGGCGTTACACCGGTGATGTCGTTAGTAACTTCATCCAGGGTATAGCCGATGGCAAGCTTCGCAGCTAGCTTAGCGATGGGAAAGCCGGTCGCCTTGGATGCCAGCGCCGAAGAGCGGGACACGCGTGGGTTCATCTCAATGACGATGATGCGGCCGTTTTCTGGGTGTACAGCGAACTGGATATTACAGCCGCCGGTGTCCACGCCGACTTCGCGGATGATGTCGATGCCCAAATCGCGCATCGCCTGGTATTCCCGGTCGGTCAGGGTCAACGCCGGCGCCACGGTCACGGAGTCACCGGTGTGTACGCCGAGTGCGTCGACGTTTTCAATTGATGCGATAACAACCACGTTGTCATCGCCGTCGCGCATGAGCTCGAGCTCGTATTCCTTCCATCCCAGGATGGATTCTTCAATCAAGACGTTAGCTTCTGGCGATGCAGCAAGTCCGCCACCAGCAATACGCTCTAGGTCTTCATTGGTGTAGGCCAAACCGGAGCCCAGGCCACCCATGGTAAAGGAAGGACGAACAACTACTGGCAGGCCGAGCTCTGCAACGGTGGCGTGGACTTCTTCCATGTTGTGGCAGACTGCAGAACGTGCAGATTCGCCACCGATGGATTCGACGATGTCTTTGAACTTCTGGCGGTCTTCACCGCGCTCGATAGCGTCGATGTCAGCACCGATGAGTTCGATATTGTGCTTTTTCAAAATGCCGGCGCGGTCCAACTGGATGGCGGCATTCAGCGCGGTCTGGCCACCCAAGGTTGCCAAGACAGCGTCGATGGGGTGTCCTTCTTCGCGCTCTTTAATCAGGATTTGCTCGATGAACTCTGGCTCAATGGGCTCCACATAGGTGTGGTCAGCAAACTCCGGGTCAGTCATGATGGTGGCCGGGTTGGAGTTAATCAGCGTTACACGCAGTCCTTCTTCTCTGAGGACGCGGCAAGCTTGGGTGCCGGAGTAGTCGAATTCACAGGCCTGGCCGATGACAATCGGGCCGGAGCCGATGACCAGGACGTGGTTAATATCGTTGCGCTTTGGCATGGTTTTCTTTTCTTACCTTTCCTGGTCGGAATTACTTAGTGGTGCAAGCGTTGTTGGACATCAGGTCAATGAACTGATCGAACAGTGGGTTCGCATCATGTGGACCTGCGGCAGATTCTGGGTGGTACTGCACCGAGTACGCCATGCCATTGCTCAAAGCAACGCCTTCGACGGTGCCGTCGTTTAAGCAGGTGTGAGTGACATGCGCTGGGCCGAAGTCAGTGGAGAATTCTTCACCGGGGCTATCCGTTGGCATCGCCAGGGCAAAGCCGTGGTTTTGGGAAGTGATATCAATCTTGCCGCTGAGGTGGTTTTTGACTGGCACGTTGATGCCGCGGTGACCGAACTTCATCTTGTAGGTTTCTAGACCCAGTGCGCGACCGAGCAGCTGGTTGCCGAAGCAAATGCCGAAGAATGGAATCTTGGCCGCCAGCACCTCGCGAATAAACGCAACGGCGCCGTCTGCGGTTGCTGGATCACCAGGACCGTTGGAGACAAAGACGCCGTCTGGGTTGTACTGCTGGATATCAGCGAAAGAGGTGCCAGAAGGAACCACGATGGTCTCAATTCCGCGCTGCGCAAAGTGACGCGGGGTCGAAAGCTTAATACCCATGTCATAAGCCACGACGGTGAACTTCTTCTCTCCTTCGACTGGGATGGTGTAAACCTCATCGGTCGACACTTCTGCCGACAGGTCAGCGCCAGCCATCGAGTCCTGGGCTTTTACTTCCTCAACCAGTTCTTCTACTGGGCGCTTTGCGGCATCGCCGGAGAAGATGCCAGCGGCAATCGAACCTTCGTTGCGCAGGTGGCGCACCAAGGTGCGGGTGTCTACGCCCTGAATGCCGACAATTCCCTGCGCTACCATCTCTTCTTCTAAGCTGCGCTCAGAGCGCCAGTTAGATACGCGGTGAGAGAGGTTGCGAATCACGAGACCTGCAACCCAGATGTTGCCGCCGTTGGATTCATTATCTTCATCGTTCCAACCAGTGTTGCCGATGTGTGGTGCGGTAGTAACCACAATCTGGCGGTGGTAGGAAGGGTCGGTCATGGTTTCTTGGTAACCGGTCATGGCGGTGGTAAATACCGCTTCACCCAAGGTGGTGCCAGTTGCGCCGAAGCCTAAGCCACGAAAGCTGCGGCCGTCTGCGAGCACCAGGATGGCAGGTTGTGAAGTGTTCGTCACAGGAGTGTGCCTTTCAAATTGAGTGTAAAAAATTCACTGCTTTGCATTATATTACTACGGTTGCTCTTGAGTCTATCCAGTGTGGCGTCGAAATCAGGATTTCTGCCACCACACTGTTTTGCATAATCTCGAGGAAAATTTCACCGAGAGATTCAGAGCTTCTTAATTATCTTGCGCATCAAGTTCATAGGTGAGATGCCCACGCAACAAGGTATGCGTGACGCGTGCACCGAACTCGATACCTTCATAGGGGTTATTTTCACTCTTAGATTCAAGCTGGGTCTTATCTGATACCCAGCGCGCTTCAGGGTCTACCAGCGTGAGATTCGCAGGCTCGCCTACTGCAATCGGACGGCCGTGGTCCGGCAGGCGGGTAATCTCCGCGGGCTTTTCACTCATCACACGCGCAATAAAGCGCCAGTCCGCAAGTCCAGGTTCGACAAAGAGCTTGACGATGACCGCGAGCGAGCTTTCCAGCCCCAACATTCCAGGCTTCGCGTGGTCAAATTCCACACACTTATCTTCTGAACCATGCGGTGCGTGGTCAGTAGCGACAACATCGATTACTCCATCGAGCAACGCCTGGCGCAAAGCCAGGGTGTCGTGTTCTTCACGCAGCGGTGGGTTCACGCGGAAGACACCGTCGTAGGTGCGCAACTTGTCATCGGTCAGCAGCAAGTGGTGCGGGGTCACCTCAGCACTCAGTGGGATGTCCTGGGACTTTGCCCACTTGAGCAATTCCACGGTGCCGGTTGTTGACGCGTGGCAAATGTGCACGCGGTTGCCGTAGTCACGTGCCAAAAGTGCATCACGAGCGACGATGGACTCTTCTGCCACGCGTGGCCAGCCGCGCAATCCCAGCTGCGCAGCGGTCGCGCCCTCGTGTGCAACAGCACCCTCGGTCAGACGTGGCTCTTCAGCGTGCTGCGCAATGAGCACATCCAAGCCCTTGGCGTATTCCAAAGCGCGGCGCATCAATTGCGGGTCAGCAACGCACTTGCCGTCATCAGAGAACATGCGCACTTTGGCATCAGAGCGTGCCATCATGCCGAATTCTGTGAGGTCCTTGCCCGCTAGTCCCTTGGTGATGGAGCCGACCGGGTGGACATCGCAAAGCCCTAAGCCCTGAGCTTTTGCCCACACCGACTCAGCGATGACGGGCTGGTCCATGACCGGCATGGTGTTGGCCATGGTAAAGACCGCCGTGAAGCCACCTTTAGCTGCGGCCTTGGAGCCGGTTTCGATGGTTTCAGTATCTTCGCGGCCTGGTTCGCGCAGGTGCACGTGCATATCAACAAGCCCTGGGAGCAAGACCTGCCCTGCCCCGTTGATGGTCTTATCGATATTCTTGCCTGCGCCGGCATCAGCGCCAATCGCCGCAATTTCACCATTTTCGATTAATACGTCAACCGCTTCACCTTCGCCATATGGGCGCACGTTGGTGAGCAAAGTTGTTTCGGCTGCGGCAGGTGCTTTCCGGCCGGTTTCTGGATAATTGGTCACAGGTTTTTCTCCTCGTTGTTTCTAGATACCGGCTTTAAGCGCCTTGGGCGTGCTCTTCGGCAAACCCGCTATTGGCGATAAGAGTAAACAGCACCGCCATGCGCAAGTGCACACCGTTGTTAACCTGCTGCAAGATAGCGGTTTGGTCCAGGTCCGCAACTGCGTAGTTGATTTCCAT
>Ga0209487_1001698_pt1 | contig 18420 bp, 10 predicted proteins | sample Poulit2012_FD_187524 | JGI IMG/M metagenome (GOLD analysis project Ga0209487, IMG submission 187524) | Agricultural soil microbial communities from Georgia to study Nitrogen management - Poultry litter 2012 (SPAdes) (version 2) | ecosystem: Environmental > Terrestrial > Soil > Agricultural land...
CAGAAGAAGAAAAATTTCATCAGTAGTAAGAAAAGATGAATATAAATTATAAGTATGAAAATTTTCCGGATCGGGTGCGATTCGGGTTTACGAAAATTCTGAGATGTCTGCTTCTGTTTTCGATTCTGTTCTTTTTTCAATGTGAAAAAAATGATCCTTCTCCCGGAACAGGAAATGGAAATAATTCAGGTGGCGAACCCACTCCTGTAGAATCTTATCGGAAGGGAATTACCCGGATCAGTGAGGATTCTCTGGCTTTTGTATTGTTTGCACCCGGGAAAAACAGCGTGTATCTGATCGGAGATTTCAATGATTGGCAGCCGGAGGAAAAATATAAAATGGAGAAGGACGGTAATTATTTTCGGTTGAAAATAGGAGGACTGGAAAAGGGAAAAGAATATATATGCCAATATTTGATAGACAATAAACTGAGGATCGCGGACCCATACGCCAATAAGATTTCTGATCCCGATTATGATAAAGAAATTCCGGCTTCCATATATCCCGATCTCATCTCGTATCCGATCGGAAAAACAACGGAAATTGCAATGGTGGTGAGTACAGCAGAGGATTCTTATCAGTGGAAAATCGATAATTTTCAACGTGCTGATATTGAGGATTTAGTCATTTATGAATTGTTGCTCCGCGATTTTACAGAAAAAAGATCCCTGAAGGGGGCGATGGAAAAGCTCCCCTATCTTAAGTCGCTCGGTGTCAATGCGATCGAGCTTTTGCCATTCAATGAGTTTGAAGGAAATGACAGCTGGGGATACAATCCCTCATTTTATTTTGCCACTGATAAAATATATGGCACGCCCAAAGACTATAAAGAATTCATCGATGCCTGTCATGAAAATGGGATGGCCGTCATCATGGACATGGTGTTGAATCATAGCTATGGACAGAGCCCGATGGTTCGCATGTATCAGAACTCGGACGGGAATCCCTCCGCCGCCAATCCCTGGTATAATACCACCTCTCCGAATCCCGATTATTTTTGGGGAAATGATTTTGATCATGAGAGTATATATACTCAGGAGTTTGTGGATAGTGTCTGTGCTTTTTGGATGGAGGAGTATAGAGTTGATGGCTTCCGTTTTGATTTTACCAAGGGATTTACCAATAAGCCCGGGAACGGGTGGGACTATGATCAGAGCCGGATCGATATCCTCCAACGGATGGCGGATGAGATATGGAAGCGGAAGTCGGATGCGATTATTATCCTGGAGCATTTGACGGACAATAGTGAAGAAAAAGTATTGGCAGAAGCGGGAATGTTACTTTGGGGCAATCTCAATCACGATATGAATGAGGCTACTATGGGATGGACGCAGCAGAATTCGGATGGATCCTGGAATTCTGATATTTCGTGGGGGATGTACACGGAAAGGGGATGGAGCCAGCCGCATCTGGTGACCTATATGGAAAGCCATGATGAAGAGAGGTTGATGTACAAGAATGAGGAGCATGGTAATGAATCCGGAGGATATGATGTAAAAGAATTGGTCACGGGGCTTGAAAGGACGGCCGGAGCAGCAGTTTTGTTGTTTTCGATGCCGGGTCCCAAGATGATCTGGCAATTCGGTGAATTGGGATATGATTATTTTTTGGGTTCTACCGCGGAGGAAGGGCGTTTGGAAAAGAAACCGATCCGATGGGATTATTACGATGATCCGGACAGAAAGGCATTGTATGATGTCTTCTCTACAATGATTTCTCTGAAAAAAGAACGGGAGGTTTTTCGAACCGATGACTTTGTTTATTCCCTGGAGGAGCCGTTCAAGTACATCACTCTTTCTTCATCAGCTGAAAATATGGTTGCGATGACCAATTTTGATGTGGTGGAAGTGGTCAGGGAAGTAGAATTTGGAAAGAAGGGACGATGGAAAGAATATTTTACAGGAGAGGAATTGGAAATTCAGTCTTCTACTGTGGAAATATCACTTTCTCCGGGAGAATATCGGTTGTATTTTAGAGAGTGATCCTCTGTAAAAAGAGCAAATGAACAGATTGAATCTGAATTCTACCTGATTGGAAGTATGAAAAATGTATTGTGGTTCTATAATATCGGTTCTAAAAGTCTGAAAATGACTATATTTGAGAATAAGTGATATGAAAATGGATATTCAAACCCTGAAAATAAAATTCGTTCAAAAATTCTTAAAAAGCAAGGATGAAGATATGCTTTTACGCTTTGAAGAATTATTGAAAGTTTTGCAGGCGGAGAGTGAAAAAGAATTGGAGCCCTTTACATTGGAAGAATTAAATCATCGAATAGATCATTCGGAACAGGATTTTGAAAACGGACGCTACAAGACATCATCCGAAATGCTTGAAAAATATGGTTTGTGAGTATTAGCTTCCTTAGAAGCAGATATTAAAAGACGGGAAGATGGTTTCTTCAAATCTTGTGGTGCATTCGGATCTGATAAATCAGCAGAAGAAATCGTAAAAGATATCAAAGAGAGCAGAAGGTTTAAGAATTGAAAGTCCTGAAAATTGGATTCAAGATAATTGACGAAGAGATTTCGATTTTTTGATACTTCAAATGAATGTGTAATAATTTATGAGAGCAGAAAAATCACTTATTGCTATATTTTTTATCCTGATCGGAGTTATCCCGCTGCTGTCCATGCAGATCGACCGGATGGAACCTGCTTTTTGGTGGACCGATATGCAAAATTCCGAATTGCAGATCATGGTGTATGGGGAAAATATCGCGCAAAGCAATGTGGAGATGGAATATCCCGGAGTACTACTGAAAGAAGTAGTGCGGTTGGAAAATCCTAATTATCTCTTTTTGTATCTGGATATTTCTAAAAACAGTAAACCAGGAATTTTAGAATTTGTTTTTACTGAAGGAGGAGAGAAAACGGTTCGGCCATATGAATTGAAAGCGCGGGAAAATAGCGTGGGAGCTCAGGGTTTTGATGCATCCGATGTCATGTATCTGATCATGCCCGATCGGTTTGCGAATGGAGATCCTTCCAATGATGTTTGGGATGGAGTGGTGATTGACAGAGAAGATCCTTTCGGGCGGCACGGAGGTGATTTTGCCGGAATACTTCAGAATCTTGATTATTTGGAGGAGCTGGGAATTACAACAGTCTGGCTGAATCCGGTCCTGGAAAACCGGATGCCGCACGGCTCTTACCATGGATATGCAACGACCGATTATTATAAAGTGGACCCTCGGTTCGGCAGCAATGAGGATTATCGGCAGTTGGTCGATGCGCTTCATCAGAAAGGAATGAAAATCGTGATGGACATGATTTACAACCATTGCGGCAGTCATCATTGGTGGATGGAGGATTTGCCGGCATCGGACTGGCTCAATCATCAGGAGGGTTTTTCTCCCACTTCTCATGATCTGTACACTGTCATGGATCCATACGCACCTGAATCAGAAAAAGAACGGCTGGTCGATGGTTGGTTCGTTCCTTCCATGCCTGATTTGAATCAGCGCAATCCGCATCTTGCGACTTACCTCATCCAAAACAGTATTTGGTGGATCGAATATGCGAGGCTGGATGGAATCCGTCATGATACACATCCTTATGCGGATTTTGATTTTTTATCCCGGTGGACTCGGGAGGTGATGGAGGAGTACCCAGATTTCAATATTGTGGGGGAATCCTGGTACATCCATCCCGGACCTCTGGCTTGGTGGCAACAAAATTCCGAATTAAATGAAGAAAAAACTCATTTGAAATCAGTGATGGATTTTAGCCTGATGAATGCTGCGGCGACAGCTTTTCCTTCAGGTCCCAATACCGGAAGAAATCCTTTGAGAGCGATTTATGAAATCATTGCACAAGATTTTTTATATCCGGATCCGGGGAATTTGCTTGTGTTTTTGGATAATCATGATACCAGTCGATTTCGAAAGAAAGAAGAGAAAAACCTTGATCGATACAAGCAAGCGCTGACATTTCTACTGACCACGCGCGGGATTCCACAGATTTATTACGGGACAGAACTGCTGATGACGGGTGAAAAAGAGGAAGGAGACGGAAATCTGCGAAAAGATGTGCCGGGCGGCTGGCCAGGTGATGAAGAAAATCAATTTGAACGGACCGGCCGGAATGAGATGCAAAATGAAGCATGGGATTTTCTCCGAAAGATCTTGCAATGGCGAAAGAATAGCCAACCGATCATCCACGGGAATCTGATCCATTATGCACCTGATCATCAGTACGAATGTTATGTGTATGCGCGCCGATACGAGGATGAAACAGTTCTGATAATATTGAACGGATCGGAAAAAGAACAAGCGCTGCCTGTGGAACGGTATGCGGAAGTCATCGATGGTTTTTCTTCAGGCAAGGATGTGATCTCAGGTCAGGAAATCGACCTTTCCCGGGATATTGTTGTAAAGCCAAAAGGGGTATTCATTCTGGAATTGGATAAATAAGATCATACATATGAAACGGTTGCTTTTTGTTTTCATGATTTTTGGCTGGATCACTTTCCTGGCGGATGCCCAAGAAGTAAGATCTCCCGATGAGAATGTCCGAGCTGTTTTTGAGGTAAAAGACAGTATTCCCTACTACAGCATTTTTTATAAGGACCGTGAAATTATTTCTTCCGGTCGTCTCGGTCTGGATCTGATCACTGATGAATTTGAGAAACAAGGAATCAAAATCGCTGCGGATCGATATTCTCTCAAAGATGGGTTCGAAATTTCTAAGATTGAAAATTCCGAATTTGAAGAAGTATGGGAACCGGTATGGGGAGAAAACAGTGAAATACTCAACCATTATCAAGAGATGGAAGTTGATCTTTATCAACCGAAAGCAAACCGTCACATCATTATCCGGTTCAGGGTTTTCAATGAGGGAGTGGGATTTCGCTATGAATTTCCTCAGCAGGAGAATCTGAATTTTTTCAATATCAAAGAAGAGCTGACGACCTTTCCTTTGTCGGGGGATCATCAGGCTTTTTGGCTTCCGGGGGATTATAATACGGAGGAATATCTGACCACATCCAGTTTGCTTTCGGAAGTACGGAGTATCCTCGAAAAGGGAGAATTACATGTGGGGGAGAATTATAATTTATATGACAATCTCGGAATTCTGGCTGTTCAGGCTCCTTTGATGATGAAGACAGCTGACGGATTATACATCAATATTCATGAAGCGGCTTTGATCGACTATTCCGCGATACAGCTGGAGCTGGATGATGAAAATTTTATACTCTCGACCCACCTTGCACCGGATCCGCTGGGAACGAAAGGATTTCTCCAGGCTGATTGCCGCTCACCCTGGCGGACTATCATGGTGAGTGATGATGCGCGCGATATTTTAGCATCCGATATGATTCTGAATCTTAATGAACCTTCTGCGTATGAAGATGTCAGCTGGATCAAGCCCGTCAAATACATCGGAGTATGGTGGGAAATGTTTGTCAAGGGATCTACCTGGAGTTATTCTGATTTGGAAAATACCAGATTGGGGGAAACTGATTATACTACCGTCACACCCAATACGACTCATGCTGCCAACAATGAAAATGTACGAAGGTATATCGATTTTGCAGCGACTCATGGAATCGATCAGGTTTTGGTAGAAGGATGGAATATCGGCTGGGAGGACTGGATCGGTCACGGAAAAGAAGAAGTTTTTGATTTTGTGACTCCTTATCCTGATTTTGACGTCAATGCATTGCAACAGTATGCGATGGAAAAAGGAGTAAGGATTATGATGCATCATGAAACTTCCGCTTCTGCTACCAATTATGAACGAAGACTGGATACAGCTTATCAGTTTATGGAGGATCATCATTATACCGCTGTCAAAACCGGCTATGTCGGATATCCGATTCCCCGTGGCGAATGGCGTAGCGGTCAATGGATGAACAATCATTATGTACGGGTGATCAAAAAAGCAGCTGAACATAAGATTTCTCTGAATTCTCATGAAGCTTCCCGACCGACAGGACTCAGTCGTACCTTTCCCAATTGGCTGGCTCAGGAATCTGCACGGGGGACTGAATTTGAAGCAATGGGCGGAAACAGTCCTGCTCATACTTGTATTTTACCTTTTACCCGATTGGTAGGAGGTCCTATGGACTATACGCCCGGGATATTTCAGGCACGATTTGATTATTATCATCCCGACAATTCGAATCGGATTCATACTACCCTTGCCAAACAATTGGCGCTGTATGTGACGATGTACAGCCCTTTGCAAATGGCGGCGGATCTGCCGGAAAACTATGAGCGATTCCTCGATGCTTTTCAATTTATAAAGGATGTAGCCGTAGATTGGGACCAGTCATGGTATCTCGAAGCAGAGCCGGGGGAATATATTACGGCAGCGCGCAAAGCGAAGGGGAAGGAGGAATGGTTCATCGGTGCCATCACGGATGAAAATCCACGGGAAGCGACTATCGATTTCCATTTTTTGCCGGCGGCAAGAGAATTTACGGCGACGATATATGAAGATGGTGCGGATGCGGATTGGGATTCGAATCCGATGAGTTACCGGATACGGACAATAAAAGTCACAAATAAAACGGTTCTGAAACAAAAATTGGCACCGGGCGGGGGATGTGCGATTTCTGTAAAATGAAAAAGCCTATTTTGTGCAATTGGAATTCCAGTACTATTTTTGATACAAATAAATCGAAATGAAAAAACTTCAAATATTATTTTTTGTACTTCTGACAACTTCTATACTGGCTCAGACCTCCTCTTTACAACGGTCTCTTCCGTTGTCTCCGGGTATTCCGGAAGAAGTGGGAATGTCTTCAGAGCGATTGGCCAGAATAGATAGCATGTGCGAGGCGGTTATATCGGAAAATCAGGTGCCGGGGATGGTTGCTCTGGTAGCGAGAAAAGGAAAGATCGTATATCATAAAGCTTTTGGCACGGCAGATGCGGAGACAGAAAGAGCGTTTCATAAAGATGATATATTCCGCATTGCGTCGCAAACGAAAGCGGTCACTGCTACAGCGGTGATGATGCTGTGGGAGGAAGGAAGGTTCCGATTGGATGATCCCATTTCCAATTGGATTCCTGAATTCAAAGAGATGAAAGTTATAGAAGATTTTGACGAGAAGGATACAAGCTATACTACTGTGCCAGCGAAAAATGAGATTACGATCCGGCATCTTCTTACCCACACATCCGGCATCGGATACGGACAGATCGATTCGGATCCGCGATTCAGGAAGATTTTCGAAAAGGCGAACATCATCGACGCTTTTACGACGGAGAATATTTCCATCGAAGAGAATGTGAAAAAACTGGCGAAATTACCCTTGCATTTTCATCCGGGGGAAGGATATTCTTATGGCGAAGGTTTGGATGTGCTGGGATATTTTGTGGAGATCATCTCAGGATTGCCCTTTGATCAGTTTCTCAGAGAGCGATTATTTGATCCCTTGGGAATGGACGACACCTGGTTTTATCTACCCGAACACATGGCGTCACGTCTTATTCCGGTTCAGGTGAAATCGGAGGAAGGGCAATGGAGTCGTCTTCCTGATCATTGGTTTGATCCTGATTATCCCATAAAAGGAGCTAAAAGATTTTTTTCCGGCGGGGCGGGTCTCAGTTCTACCGCGAAAGATTATGCTCAATTTATACAAATGTATTTGAACGGAGGTGAATTGAACGGGAAGCGATTTCTGAGCCGGACGACGGTGGATCTGATTATGAGCGATCAGATCGGCGGGCATTGGGGAGAGGATCCGGATAGCTATTTGGGACTCGCTTATAGTGTGGTGACTTCCAAAGGAGCGCGAAGAGGAGATATGGGGAATGCAGGCACCTTCGGATGGGGCGGATATTTCAATACTCAGTATTTCGGGGATCCGCAGGAGGAAATAGTGGGTATCATCATGAAGCAGGTATCAGGCGTATCGGATGATACCACGGATTGGAAATTCAAGATTTTGGTGAATCAGGCGATCGATGATTGAGGGTTTCGGGGGATGAAGAGTCTTGGGTGAGAAAGGAAATATTTTAAACCCTGGCAATTCCTTTTCTTTGATTCATTCTATTGTGAAGGATAGCGTGTACAAAAACGATATCTTTTTCCACAGTGAAATAAATCGTATATGGAAATATTTCTGTGGAAACGATCCTTATTTCATTATGGCGTTTTTGAAACAGGTTGGGGTTTTCCTAAATAATATTCATAAGAATTATGAAGGTTGGAGAGTAATTGTTTTGCCAGGTTTTTATCTTTCTTTTGGTACCATTGTATGGCATCAGAAATATCTTGTTGCGCCTTAGATCGGTATTCCCGGATACCTCCTCCGACACTCAAATGCCTTAACACTAGAGCCTTTTAGGTTTTTTAAGGACCTTTTGCAGGGAATTTAACGAGGACTATTTTTTATTTCCAAAATGCTTTCTCACTCCTCATTTCTTCTCAGGCTGCTGATTTATTTGAATCATGTCTTGTCCGGATTTTTCTCTTTTTGAAAAAAAGTGTAGTGAGATTAGTTCAGGTTTTTCAACAATATTATCGCACAATCTTTATGTTTGTTGATCATTACAAATAAAGCACCTGATGATTTCAAAAAAGGCTTTTAGTGACAGCCTCCATTATTTTTCTCCTTCCATAATTTCTGAAGGCATGTATTCGATGAGAATGATCATTGATGTTTCCGTGAGGCAAAGTGTTATTATTGCGGAATACGGAAATGATCCATCTGTTTCGCCTTCGATTTATTTATCAGATGGGAGGATATCGAAGATGCAGTGTAATTGCGGAAGATCAAAATATTGTCAGCATTTGGCTGGTATGGTTCTGTTTTTTATTAACAACCCTGAAATGCTGGACAACGATAACGGAACTGATCGTTTTGAGCTGACGCAATCGAATATCGTGATAGAAAAACTAAAGCCGCATGTTTTGCTCAAAGCTGGAAGGATAAACACCTATCGACAGGTTCTTGATCCTGACACTTTTATAGATGAAGTAGAAGATCTGGGATATTGCACAGATGATTACTTCATGGGAGAGACGGTAGAGACATATGCCAGTCATGAGAACCTCCTCAATGTGGCGGTGACTGAAGAATATCACGAAGATGAGGTGGCAGCGGTTATTCAATTTAAGTGGGAAAAAGGGAAATTGTATCTCAAATGTGATGCATGTAAGGAAATGTCAAATACTTTATGCGTCCACCAAGAATGGTTGTTTTTGACCATTGACACTTATTGGATTGAATTATTCATTCGTCGGGAATTGAATGTCTTATCTCAGTATGAAAAATTCACCAAAAGTCATCCTTTTTCTTTAGGATTTCTTCAAAAACATTTCTACATCGGATTTTATGATAAAAACAAGATTTACCTGAGATCAAAGGAAAATCTAATAATGGTGGATGAGGATTCATTGGAGCATTATGAAAAGGTTTTTGGAAATCCTGCACCTTCTCAGAAAGAGGTTTGGCTGGATGAAATGTATGGGAAAGAAGGAGAGAACATCGGATCAGCGATTATGTGGTCGCGGAGTGAGAATCGTATAAATTTAAATTATTTGGAAGGACGGTTGTCTAAAGATGAAAAAAAGCTGACAGCTCACATTCGGCGTACGGAAGAACCCGCGGGTATTCCGAAATCACTTCAGTTTGATCTGGAAAATATCAACGGCACTAAACTGAGTTTCAACAACGATATGTATTACCTGGAAATATCGCAAAAGCTCACTTTTTTGCGGGAGCGTATGGGCGAGTGGAAGGATTATATCCATTATTTTAACACGGGGAGATTCAATGCCGTTGAAAGGGTTCGAAAAAAGGATTTGATACTGTTCGAATTTGCAGAGAAACCTTTGCAGATGAATTTGGAGATTGATGAAAGTAATGATGGGATTTTTATATCGATTAATCTTGACTTTCTGACGAAAAATAAAGGCAAGAAAAGAAAGTTTTTGTTACATCCTTTATTTTTAGTGACCGAAAACAAAGCTTACGTATATTCTGATATTTCTATCCTGGAGTTTTTGCAGGAAGAGACGCCGGGATGGAAATTCTTATTTCCTGCAGATCAAAAAGGAAATGCCCGTAGGATGGTCAGTACTCTTGTGAATAAATATAAGATACCACCTGAAAATCTGGAGGAAGGCACAGTGGAATTTCCGGAGATTTCTCAAAGGATAATACGTCTCTCTCAGCGGAACAATCAGATTTATTTCTATCCATATCTCATGGGGACTGATGATGAGACGATTCGCGTAAATGTTTTGGGAGAACTGTGCCAACCGGCGACTCAAGATCCTTATTATATTGCTGCCCCGGATCCGGAAGTAAGGAGGGAGTTTCTGGAATGGCTCCGGGATCTCCATCCGGAAATGGATCGAAGAACGGAATCGCTGGGTTTTTATTCACTTTATATTAATTGTTTCCGGAGAAATCAATGGTTTTTGACATTATCTGAAATTTGTCAAGATGCCGGTGTCATCGTGGAAGGATGGGATGATTTGGATGGTTTTTCTTTTTCTCCTCATCGGGCGGAGATCATTCAGCAGGTAGAGTCGGGGACAGACTGGTTTGATATTCATTTCACGATCCGATACGGAGATATTATTGTACCGCAAAAGGACTGGATCAAAGCCGTCATGAAGGGCGAAAAATCGGTGCTTCTGGAGGACGGAACATACGGAATCATTCCTGAGGAATGGAGGGTGAAGATGTTTGATTTGCTTGGTTCTGCTGAGGTGTCACAGGGTGAGATAAAGCTTTCCAAACTTCATTTCAATATTGTTGATCAGTATTTGGAGATCGATGCTGAGTCAGATATCCGTCGAGAAATAGAAGAAAAAAAATCTCGGTTGGTCCATTTTAAGGAGATGAAAATATTTGATCTGCCAAAAGGAGTGAAAGCCGATCTTCGACCTTATCAGAAGGATGGATTTCAGTGGCTGAAATTTTTGAATGAATATGGTTTTGGAGGGTGTTTGGCGGATGATATGGGACTTGGAAAGACGCTTCAAGTGCTGACTCTGCTCACCGATGTGAAGGACAATCATACTGCTGCCAATTTGATCGTAGTGCCGCGGTCACTGATGCATAATTGGGCAGCGGAGATCGAAAAATTTTCACCGGAAATGACTTATTTGATCCATCATGGCGTGCAGCGTAATAAAAACGAAGAAAATTTCGACACTTATGATATTATTATCAGCACGTATGGTACTGTGACCAATGATATTTCGTGGCTCCGCAAATACAGATTTCATTATGTTGTCTTGGATGAATCTCAAGCGATCAAAAATCCGTCTTCTCAACGTTATCGTGCCGTGGTCCAGCTGTCTGCGGATCATAAACTGACGATGACCGGGACGCCCGTTGAAAATAGTACGATGGATCTCTTCGCCCAGTTCAATTTTATCAATCCTGGTCTGCTGGGAAATAAAACCCAATTTCGAAGAAGATTTGCTGATCCTATTGACAGGCATGGTGATCAGGAGGCTAAGTCTTTGTTGCAAAATATCGTTCATCCTTTTTTGCTTCGTCGTACGAAAGGACAGGTTGCCAAAGATCTGCCACCGCGCACTGAAAGTATTCTTTATTGTGAAATGGATCGTGAGCAGCGTGCGCTATATGAGAAGATGAAGAACGAAATCAGAGCCGGTCTCCTGAGTGAAGCAAACCTGGAGCAGAATAAAATTAAGGTTTTAGACGGTCTTTTGAAACTTCGGCAAATTTGTAATTCACCGGCTTTACTTGATCGGAAGAATGGGGAGAACAAGAAATTACCGGAATCATCGGTAAAAATTGATACTTTGATGGAGCAAATCCGGGAGGTGGTAGATGGTGAAAATCATTCAGTTCTTGTATTTTCTCAATTTACTTCAATGCTGGCTCTGGTTCGGGAGCGGTTGGACCGGGAAGGGTATAAATATGCCTATCTCGACGGGAGTACAACGCGAAGGCAGGAAGTCATCGATTCTTTCAATGAAGATCCGATGCAAAAGATTTTTCTGTTGAGTCTAAAAGCAGGGAATACGGGATTGAATTTGACCAAGGCTGATTTTGTGTATTTGCTGGATCCGTGGTGGAATCCTGCTGTAGAAGCTCAGGCGATCGATCGAACCCATCGGATCGGGCAGACCAATCCTGTGTTTGCCTACCGCCTGATCTGTAAGGATACGGTGGAGGAAAAAATAATACATCTGCAGGCAAAGAAGAATCAATTGGCAGATGATCTGATTCAGACAGATGAGAATGTCTTCAAAACTTTGGATAAAGATGCTTTGATCAGTTTGTTTGAGTAGGGATAGAGCCGCTTCCGGTTTTTTTTAAACAGAACAGGTGAAGCCCCGGCTATCGCTCTGGCCTGTATTGTCCATGAAATTATATTTGCCTGCCTGTGCCTTCTCACGGCAGACAGGTTCAGATCCAAGGCGTCGGAAGTTGCAGCATTTCCGACCTGGAAAATATTGTTTTAGAGCGATTTATTCCGGGTGTTTTCGGAATATTCCAGTGTTTTCTTTACGTTTGGAAATATTCTGATCGCATGTATTAATCTAATGATTTCTAAAAAGACATTGAGCTGCAGCCTTCATTATTTTTCTCCTCTCGAATTATCAATGGGGAAGTATCAGATTACGGAAATCCTTGAAATCAACGGTAATAACAAAAGTGTGACGGCATTTTATAGAAATGTTTCCGCTTCAATTGAATTTTCCGGAGGACAGATCACCAACATGAGATGTGATTGCGGAAAAGTTAAATATTGTCGACATCTGGCAGGAATGGTTTTAGTATTATTGAACAATCCTGATATTCTGCATGATATTGAAGCTTTTGACTCAGGACGGCGGGAAAAACAAAAGAAAGTGCAAATGAGAGGGAGCTTGTTGGAATGGGGAAAGGCAAATCATTTCCGAAAAATATATCGCCCCCTGTCTTTTTTGCAGGATGTAGATGACATTGGAGCCACACATATTGAGCCGTTTTGGGGAGAGGAAGTAGAAATTTTTACCGACCATCCTAATTTCCTCTATATCAATATGACAGATGAGGATAACCACAGAAATGTGACTACGGTACAATTTAAAAGGGATAAAAAAAATCTGTATTTCCGATGTAGTCGGTGTAAAGAAGGGTCCGATGAGCTCTGTGCTCATCAGGAATGGCTACTGAATTATATCGAAACAAACTGGATCCGCCGTTTTGTGAAGGGCGAACTTCAGTTTTCCACTTATTATACCACTTTTGAAAAAGATTATCCGTTTTCACCGAAGTTCCTTCGGAAGTATTTCGAGATCGGTTTTTTGGAAAAAGATCAAATTTATCTGAAACCGAAAGGTCACGCGCACTTTATAGATGAAACTTCGTTTGCAGAATATCAGAAACTGTTGACGGATCCTGTCTTTCTTTCTACTCAGAAAGATCGCTGGCTGGATCAAATGTTGGGGGAAATGGTAAGTGTAAGAGCAGTCTATGTTCTGTGGATCGGCATGGATCAAGTCATGCGGTGTGGTCAGTGCCAGATGAAAATGGATGATGTTTTAAAGTGAAAAGATGCAAAATCTTCGGAGAGTCCGTGAAATCGATATGGTGTTATATTGGATGGTATAGAAATAATCATTGTATATGAAGATGGGTCGGAGAGGATTTGGATGTTCAGAAGGTGTGATTATAAAGTGTTTTATGGCACGTTGTCTGATGAAGAACCCAAAAATTTTATTGAAATTGTTTTTTGATTAATAGTTGATTTTTTATTTTAGCACATGTACTTGTAATTTCATTTAGTATTGATAGTAGTATTGATATGAGAACTTGTGCAAAACTTTCGTTGATTTTTCTCTTTGTTTTATTTTTTTCATTATTTACCGGACTTCAGGCGAAAGCCCAAAACTTAAAACTTTATACTCCCTATCCGGAAATCACGGTCCCGCCCGGAGAATCTATTGATTATTCCATCGATTTGATCAATAATTCTGGCACTGCTCAGACAGCAGACATATCTATTGTAAATGTTCCTGAAGGTTGGGATTATGATCTCAAATCTGGAGGATGGACAGTAGGTAAGATTTCTGTTCTCCCTTCTGAGAAAAAAACAATGTCCTTGAATATTCACGTCCCTTTTATAGTGGAAAAAGGAGTTTATGAATTTCAGATTATCGCCGGAGGCTATGATCGTCTTCCCTTGACTATAATTGTTTCGGAGGAGGGAACTTTCAAAACAGAGTTTTCTACAAAACAGGCGAATATGGAGGGGGCAGCCAATTCCACATTTACTTTCAATGCTTCCCTACGTAATAGCACTTCAGAAGAACAGGTTTATGCGCTTCGGTCGAGAGCTGAAAGAGGTTGGAATATTGTTTTTAAAGCCAATTATAAACAAGTTTCATCGGTGAGTATCAGTCCTAATTCAACGGAGGATATCACTATTGAAATTAAAGCACCACATCAGGTGAAAGCCGGAACATATAATATTCCTATTCAGGCTTCGACTCCGAATACATCTGCTGATTTGGATCTTGAAGTGGTGATTACCGGATCCTATGATTTGGAAATGAATACACCTAAAGGTGTGTTGAGTGCAAATATCACTGCAGGAAGTGATCGTCAGGTAGAACTGGTGCTCCAAAATACAGGATCGTCACCTCTTGAAAATATCGAAATGAAATCTTCGACCCCTTCGAATTGGAAAGTAGCTTTTGATCCAGATAAGATAGAGCATCTTGAACCAGGAGGTTCTACAAAAGTGTATGCTACTATTCATGCGGATAAAAATGCTATCGCAGGAGATTATGTTACTCGTCTTGAAGCGACAACACCAGAGACTTCGGCAGAGGCATCGTTTCGTGTTACAGTAAAGACCCCTTTACTCTGGGGTTGGGTAGGTATATTCATTATTATGGCAGCTTTGGGTAGTGTTTATCATTTATTCCGAAAATATGGTAGAAGATAATATGACTCGGAATTGCGTCATCGAACTGAATGGACTCACAAAAAGATATCATGATCTAACAGCAGTCGATCAGCTTAATTTGAAAATATATGAAGGGGAGGTATTTGGTCTGCTGGGGCCCAATGGAGCCGGGAAGTCGACTACTATTTTGATGATTCTTGGATTGACAGAGCCTTCTGCAGGTCAAGTAAAAGTAAACGGTATCAATTCGATCCGGTATCCTATCGAAGTGAAAAAGATGGTGGGATATATGCCGGACCATCTTGGTTTTTACGAGGATCGAAGTGGTTTTGAAAACTTAATGTACATCGCCCGGCTGAATAGTATTCCTGAAGAGAAGGCACGTCTTCGAGGGACACGATTGTTAAAAGAGGTTGGTTTGTATGGGGCAAAGGATAAAAAAGTCGGTGAGTATTCAAAGGGGATGCGCCAGAGATTGGGATTGGCGGAAGTATTGGTCAAAAATCCAAAAATTATTATTCTAGACGAACCAACTCTGGGTATTGATCCGGAAGGTGTGAGAGAGTTTTTGGACTTGATTGTGACATTAAGCAAAGAGCAGGGAATTACAGTATTGCTTTCTTCTCATCATTTGCACCAGGTACAGCAAGTATGTGACCGGGTTGGAATATTTGTAAAAGGAAAGCTGTTGGCAGAAGGAGATATTCAAACCTTGTCTCAGAAGCTTTTTGAAGAGGCGCCTTTGATCATCGAGGCAGAAATAACAGGCAATAATATTGGTTTATCAGAAAATGATTTCTCATTACGTCTGAAAATGTTAAGAGAATATTTTCAGGATTTGGAAGAAGTTCAGTCTGTTGATTTTCAGGGTGAAAAGATCAGAGTAGGATGTAATGAGGATGTCAGTGCGAAGATTGCACGCAAAACGATTGAGGTAGGGCTTGATTTGTGCCGGTTGTCAAAAAAGGAATATGGTCTGGATGAAATATACCATCGGTATTTTGAAGGAGGAATAAATTAAGTGTAGCTATGGGCAATTCTCTACGATCATTTGTTGAACAATTTAATCTTTCAGAATGGTGGAGACGTATTGGGTCGGAAAAAATTGTGTTAGACTCTAAAGCAGATGTCATTCGCGTGAGTCATCCTTTTTGGGTGATGGTGAGCAAAGAAGTGTCGGATCACGTGAGGAGCTGGCGCTTTAAAATTTTGCTTATTCTTATTCTTTTGACCTGTATGGGTTCTCTTTATACTTCGATCAGTGCTATTAGCAAGGGGTCTGTACCGCGAGAACTGGAGTCTGAGTTTTTCTTTCTTCAACTATTTACATTGTCTGATGGTACTCTGCCCCCATTTCATGTATTTATTGGATTTATTGGTCCTTTGTTAGGGATAAGTATGGGATTTGATGCGGTCAATTCTGAAAAAACAAGCGGAACTCTTAGCCGCATTATGTCGCAGCCCATTCATCGTGACTATCTGCTTAATTCAAAATTTGTTGCTGCATTATTGGTGATCAGCGTTTTGTTTTTTGCTCTTGGATTTTTGGTGATGGGGCTTGGTTTGATGATTATCGGTATACCTCCTTCAGCTTCAGAATTCATCCGTGTGCTGTTTTTTATATTTCTAAGTGTTCTTTATGTTGCTTTTTGGTTGAACTTGTCGATATATTTTTCGGTTCGATTTAGACAGGCGACTACTTCAGCTTTAACTGCAATAGCGGTCTGGTTGTTTTTTACTGTTTTCTATCAAATATTTCTCAGTCTTATTTCAAGGGCAATAATGCCGGGAGAAATGGCTACTCCTGAACAGGTATCTTATTATCAAAGGCTTATTTACAATTTGGTTCGGATATTACCCAGTCAATTGTATTCAGATGCCACAGCTACTGTATTGGTTCCGTCAATTCGGAGTTTGAGTCCTCTGTCTATGGAACAAGTGAGGGGTGCCATTCCGGGTTCTTTATCGCTGGGGCAGAGTTTGCTGATCGTGTGGCCTCAATTGACGGGATTGATCGCCGCGACTATCGTTTGTTTTGCATTATCGTACAGGAGTTTTATGAAAGAGGAGATTCGTTGATCTGGGCCCTATATTAATTAGAGAAGATATAAGATTTTTGATGTGTAAATTTCAAGAGTGGCAGCCGTATATTGTATGTCCGGATTGCTGCTTTTTATATTGTCTGTCCCAGGACTGATAGAATTCCAGTCTTTTTTTAAGTTTTATTATTTCATGAAAGATCTTTTGATCTTTTTACTGATGAATGGCGAAAAAACTCATTGATAGGAATTTCTGTACTTTTGCAGCCACAAAATGAGTTTATGGGGCGTTTTGACAATCATAAAAAAATCATCCAGTTAGCGATCCCGATTATTCTTGCCAATGCTTCGGCTCCATTGCTGGGATTAGCGGATACGGCGACGATCGGACAAACGGGAAGTGCTGCAGATCTCGGAGCGATTGCTCTTGCAACCCTCGTTTTTAGTTTTGTGTACTGGGGGTTTGGATTTTTGAGAATGGGGACGACTGGATTCATTGCTCAGGCTCAGGGGGCGGGGGATCGGAAGGAGGTGTTGGCGGTGTTGTATCGGTCAGTATTGCTTGGGTTGGGGATCGGATTGATCCTGATCTTGTTGCAATCCTTCATCGGTCGGGGAGCGGTAGCCGTGATGAGTGCCAGTGAGGAAGTGAAAAGTCTGGTGAGTCAATACTTTTATATTCGTATATGGGGTGCTCCGGCTACTTTGACTACATATTCTTTGTTGGGCGGATTGATTGGGATGGGATGGACGCGCGAGTTGATGTGGGTTCAGCTTTTTCTCAATGGATTGAATATTGTGCTCAATGTTCTTTTTGTGATCGGTTTTGGTTATGGCATAAAGGGCATTGCACTGGGTACTCTATTAGCAGAGTGGACTGCATTATTTTATGCCTGGTATTTGATTCGTCGGAATCTTCAGTTGAAGTACCCATTGCAAAGGGTGAAAGAACTTTGGATACAGATCATTGATCGGGCTCGGGTGGTTGCTATTTTTAAAGTCAATGGAGATATTATGATTCGTACTTTTGCATTGCTGGGTGGTTTTGCATGGTTTGCGGATCAGGGAGCCCGTTTTGGAGATGAAATTCTGGCTGCCAATCATGTTTTACTTCAGTTTGTTTCGATGTCTGCTTTTTTTCTGGATGGATTTGCTTATGTATCTGAGATGTTTTCTGGAAAAACGATTGGGTCTAAGGATAAGGAGGGATTTATCAGGCAGATACGCGATTCCACTCAATTAGCGGGAGGGACTGCCTTTCTGTTGGGAGCAGGAATTATTGTTTTTGCGCCATGGGCGGTGCAACTACTGACGCGAGAGCCGGCTGTTCAGAAAATTGCGGAAGGACATGCGTATTACGCCGGAATTTATATTATGTTTTCTTTTGTGGCATTTCAGTTGGATGGGATTTTTATCGGTGCTACCCGAAGTAAGGAGATGCGGAATGCCAGTATCCTCTCTTTATTTATTCTGATTGTGGCAGGAACGATCCTCACTTCTTGTTGTGGGAATACAGGATTGTGGATTTCATTTATC
>Ga0209487_1001699_pt1 | contig 18416 bp, 12 predicted proteins | sample Poulit2012_FD_187524 | JGI IMG/M metagenome (GOLD analysis project Ga0209487, IMG submission 187524) | Agricultural soil microbial communities from Georgia to study Nitrogen management - Poultry litter 2012 (SPAdes) (version 2) | ecosystem: Environmental > Terrestrial > Soil > Agricultural land...
TTGCGCGGTCCGGCAGCGAACTCAGCCTCCTCGGGTCCGAGTACGAAGAAGCGGGTGTAGTTGAAATCCAGGTCCTCGATATCGGTGGCGAGGACGTCGAGGCCGTAGTGTTCGGCAGCTCCTAAGCTGGCGATCGCCGCCCGGTCGTTCGCTCCGTTCTCGGACAGCAGTTTCGCGGCGCCGGCAGTATCGAAGTCCACGACGCCCTCGAGGCCGTGCCGGGCGAGGAAGCCGGCGCACTGCTCCAGCGCCTGGGGGTGCGAGTAGACGCGTTTGACGTCCTCGAGGCGGACACCTTTGCGGGCCAGCAGGTTGTGGCGCACGCGCACGATCTGCTCGGACACCACATGCAGGACGGAATCACGCAGCAGGTCGTACGACTGGTTGATCGAGCCGGCCAGGCTGTTCTCGACCGGCAGGCACACGTGGGTGAACTCGCCTGAGGTGGCGGCCATGAACGCGTCACTGAACGTCCTGAACCCGACCGCTTCCGCATCCGGCGCGAACTGTTTCGCGGCGATCTCACTGAAGGCTCCGGGGACACCCTGGTAGGCGATGCGGGGATTGGGTTTCGCGCTCATAAGGCCAGAGTCTACTACGCGCGTGCCTTTCCTGCCGGGTCTGCCCAGCGGCAGCGGGGCGGGCGCCGACGCCCTCTAGGCTTTTCCCTGTAGCCCGCAACGGGCCGCCTGACCCATACTCGATGGCACGCGCCAGTGCTGGCCAGCCCTGCGCCAGTCCATCACAGGAGGTTCCAATCATGTCGAAACTCCGTCTCGTCCTCGCCGCCGTCTTCGTCATCGCCCAGTTCCCCTTCGGTGTGTTCGCTGCAGCAGCACCGGCCGGTCCCGTCGAGGTGCCCGCGTCGCTGCTGGCTACGCTCACGGGTGGCGTGTGCAGCAACTGCAGCACCGACCCCGATCCTGATCCGGAGCCGCCGCGGCGTGTCGGTTCGGCCTACTGGGAGCACACGGACAGCCGGCAGGTCTCGTTCACCAGACCGGGCGGCCAGCTGGTGTTCCAGCACAACAACCGCACTCACCTGAACCAGCGTCACACTTTCCAGTACACCCAGCGTGAGTCGTTCAACTGGTCAGTGAGCGGAGGCATTCCGGCCAACATCGTCCGCGGTTCGATCGGCCGGACTTACGACAACACGAGTACCGTGACGGCGGAGGTGACGGTGCCGGCCAGGTACTCGTACAAGCGCTACGTCACCTATCCGACCACGCGCTACCACTACACCTTCACGCGCTGGCAGGACTGGAGCGACGGCAGCCGCGAACGCCTGAATACGGGCACGGTGGCCGCCTCGAAAGTCCATACCGAGGAGACCTCGATCCTCAATCCACTCTGACCGGTAATCCCCGCCGGTTCCCGGGCGTGGCAGGTTGCGGCTGCGGCTGCCACGCTCCCACCTCTTTCCCGACAGGAGTGAGACCGATGCCATCACCTAATAACCTCCTCATCACCACACTGCTGCTGCTCAGCAACCCGGCTGACCCGACTGCCGCGAGCCAGCCGGAACCGGCCTGGCAGCTGCACGCCGTCCTGCCTGGTGAGAACGCCGCTGTCAGCTTCAGGATCCCCGCCGGTCTGCAGGACAGCACACTGCCGGAGGTGAGCGTGCCGGACGCCGAGCTTGACGGCGTCTCCTACGTGCCACCCGAAGACACCGTGATCGTGACCCTGGCCCGCCCTGCGGCTGACACGGTGAGTTTCGACGAGCTGCTGCTTGATTACGGGTCCGGGCCCGAACCGTTCCAGGTGGGTCCTGTGGAGGTGAACTGGCTGAACCCGCATCCGGACTGGCCACTGCTGCCCCGCTGGCTGTCACACAGCAACGGACCGCCCTTCCTCGGTGTGCTGCTGGAGAACACTGCCGCGGCGGCCATCGAGCTTACGGGCTTCAGCTACGCGCCTGCCGCCCTGGCCACGGGTGAGCTGCTCGTGCTGCGCGACACTGCCGGCCTGAACCTGCAGGGCGACGGCGGCGGCAGCGGGGTGGAGTTGCCTTACCGTTCCGGCGCCGTGTTCGACGCGGACAGCTGGAGCGGACCGGCGGTCGAGGAGTTCAGTTTCAGCTCCGGCAGCCTGCTGCTGGGACCGGGCGGTCAGCTCCTGCTCATAGCGGGTCCGGACAGCCTCACGCCGGGTACTGACTTCAACCTGGCTTCCATAGGTGCGTTCGCGCCGTCTATCAGCTTCCTGCTGGATGGCGGGCAGTACCATCTGCCGCTGGAACGCTGGCGCTGAGGCAGGTGCCAGCGAGATGACACGCTTCATCGTCAGCTGCGGCCTCGTAACCATGCTGCTGCTGAGTGGGGGCTCTGCCCTGGCCCGTGAGCTCCAGCCACAGCTGCTGCCGCCGCTGCAGGTGCCGGCAGCAGTGACGGTGCCTGAACGCGCAGCGCCACTCAGGTGGCAGCTGAGCCAGCGGTTCCGGCACGACTTCAACTCGGGCCGCGGCTCCCTCAGTCTCAGCCCTTCAGTGACGGTGCTGCTTCATGATCCCCAGGCCGGAACGGCTGCAGGGCTCGCAGCTGCCGCAGCCGAGCTTGACGCGCTCGCAGCCAGGCTCGACCAGCTCAGCGAGCGGCTGCCTGTGTGGCGTGATTACCTGCAGCTGCAGCTGCTGCTGCAGAACGCTGAGCTGACCGCACTGGCACTCGAGCTGTGGCCTGATCTCATTGCGGCTGACGCTGAAGGATCCGTCCAGCCGGACCAGTTGCGGCTGGAGACGCTGGCAGCAGACATCGACGGCAACATCGAGCTCATGATCAGGCGCCTGCACAGCGCAGGCGTTGGCTTCAGCAGCCTGCCGACCGTGCTGTACCGGCCGGAAGCCCGCATCGGTCCGGAACCAGTGGCAGCTTGCCTGAGCGGCAGCACCACCATCCGGCAGCTCGAACTCGTTGCCGAACTGGAACTGCTAGGTGCCGAGAACGAGCAACTCGGTCGGGAGTACCAGCTGGAACTGGACCTGGGCGCCAGCATGAACGTGTCAGCGGAACCTGCCGGAACTGCCTTCAGCGTGAACGCCAGCCTGCGCGTGCACCGGGCGGACTGGACCGGACCGCAGCTGCAGTTAGACGTGGGCAGCAGCGCAGTGACGCAGAGCTTCACGCTGCGGGGACCTGAATCAGCAGCGGCTGCAGAGCCGCAGTGGTCCGCGCACGAACTGCAGGCGGCCACGGAAGCCGAGGCGGTACGGCTGTACGGTCTGCTGCTCGCGGCTGAACAGACCGCCCGGCAGGAACGGCTCGCTCACCACACTCTGGCCGGACAGATGGAGCGCTTCGGGACGGCTGTGGAAGCGGGCACGGCCACGCAGGCGCAACTGGAGTCGCTGCTGCAGGCCGGCCTGGAGCTGCAGCAGGCCCGTTTCGGTCACGACCAGCTGCAGGTCGAGCTGGCCGCGGAGTGCAGCGTGGCTGTCGATTGGACTGAGCTTCAGGACTGGCCTTAGCCGGTCTGGACGCTGATCCGTTCGCGCAGCTCGGCGAGCTTGCCGGACAGCCGTTCCAGCTCGCTGCGGATCTCGTCCAGGCGTTCCAGCTCGCTGCGCACGAAGCGGGTGTAGGGCGCGATGGTACCGCTCAGTTTGTCGTTGGACGCTTCAAGTTCCTTCAGCACCTGCTCGGCCAGGCTCTCCTCCAGCCCGTCACGCAGCGCCTGCATCTTCTCGTGCAGTTCCTTCTTGGCCCGCGCCCGCTTGCGCGGCAGGATGGTGCTGCCGAGGATGACCATGGCGAGTCCGGCGGTTATGCCGGTTATGTCAACCGCGGCTCCCGACAGGAAGGCGAGTACCGCTGCTCCGAGGCCGATGCCTCCCACTTGGAGCAGGCCGGAGCTGACCACGGCGGACTGCAGGCCGTCGGCCAGGCGGACGGCCTCTTCCTTGCGGTTGTAGCCGTCCATCACGGTGCGGATGCGCTGCCGCATGTTCTCCAGCAGGCTGGCCCGGTCGTACTGGAAGCGGCCGCCGACACTGCCGACGATCCGTTCATCACCCGCGCGGGTGCGCTGGGTGGTGTAGTCCATGACGTCTTCCCACAGCGACAGGTTCCGTTCGATGAACCAGTCGACCAGCAGGCTGACCGCCTCATCGATCGCTTCGTCAGCGCCGCGCAGCACCCGCTCCTGGAACTGCTGCTGCACCTTCTCGCTGTTCATCAGGCCGAGCACGTTGCGCCACTGGACGGTCTCATTCAGGAAATGGTCACCGCGGCGCTCCACCTCGAGCAGGACCGTGTCGAAGCGACTCAGGTGGTTCGTCAGCTCACGGCGGATGTCGCGGTCGAACTGCTGCCGCTGGCGGTCGATCGCCTCGAGAGTGCGGCGGTCCCCGGCCAGCAGCTCCTGGCGGTTACGCAGTTCCTCGTCCAGGTCGGTGAGCAGGCGGCCGGCGACACCCAGGGGGTTGAGCAGCTTCAGCCGGAAGCGTTCGCCTTCCTCCAGGATGCCGCGGATGTGGGCTTCGAGTTCCGGCAGGCCGGATCCGGCTACGACTTCACCATCACCGGACTCACGGCCGCGGAACGCCTTCTTGGCCGAGACGGTCAGGACCGGCGGGGTCAGGCCGAGGGTAGCGCGGGCGTTCTCACTGACGAAGCTGACCACCCGTTCGCGTTCTTCTTCGGTCTCGATGATGTCGATCTTGTTGATGACGACAGCGACTTTCTTGCCCCAGCTGCTGATGAGTTCCAGGAACTGGCGTTCGCTTTCGGTGTAGGGCCGGTCGGCACTGGTCACGAAGATGACCAGGTCGGCGCGGGGGATGAACCGTTCGGTCAGTTCCTGGTGGCGACGGATGATGGCGTTGGTACCGGGCGTGTCGACGATGGACAGTTCACGCAGTACCGGTACGGGCGCGGTGCGGCGCACCAGTTCCTCGCCGAGCGTGTGTTCCCGGATCTCCTCGCCCCAGCTGATCACCGTCACCTTGTCGGTCGTCGGGGTGACACCGTCAGGCATCACTTTCATGCCCAGCAGTGCGTTCAGCAGCGTGGACTTGCCGGCGTTGTACTCACCGGCAACGACGAGCATGAAGGCGCCATCCAGATCGGCGATGGCGTTACGCAGGTCCTGCAGCTCACTTTCGGATCCCTCGACCTTGCCGAGCAGTACCAGCAGATCAGCGAGGAGGTCGCGTTCGTCCTGCAGCAGCTGCCGGGAAGTTTCGCTCAGGTCGACGTTCATTGCCGCACGAGAATACCACGCAGCCGGCCGGTCACCGACCTCCGAAAGTGGCACAGTTTTTATGCAGAGCCATTCATATGTATGCAGTCGTGGTGCATGCGGACCGCCCCTTATCTGTTATCGTCTGAGTTTGGATGCAGACCGGGCGAGCCTGGCTGCGGACCGCGAACCGATACCGCTCGCTTTCAGCTGAGCCCAGGCAGGGATGACCAGAATGCCCAGACGTAACGACTTACAGACCATCATGATCCTTGGCTCGGGACCCATCGTCATCGGCCAGGCCGCCGAATTCGACTACTCCGGCACCCAGGCGTGCAAGGCCTTGCGCAGTGTCGGTTACCGCGTCGTGCTGGTCAACTCGAACCCGGCAACCATAATGACCGACCCGGAGGTAGCCGACCGGACCTACGTTGAGCCACTGACCACCAGGCATGTCGAGAAGATCATCGAGCTCGAAAAGCCCGACGCGCTCCTGCCCACCCTGGGGGGCCAGACGGCACTCAACCTGGCGAAAGCGCTGCATGAGAACGGCATCCTCCAGAAGCACGGCGTCGAGCTGATCGGCGCCAACTACGACGCCATCCAGATGGGCGAAGACCGGCAGCTGTTCCAGCAGGCGATGGACCGGATCGGCCTGCGCTCAGCGACCGGACGCATGGTTTCCAGCCTCGAGGAGGCGCTCGCTTTCGTCGAGACGGTCGGCTACCCGGCCATCATCCGTCCCTCGTTCACGCTGGGCGGTACCGGCGGCGGCATCGCTTATGACGAAGCTGAGTTCATCCGTATCGTCCGCCAGGGCCTGCACGACTCGCCGGTCGGCACGGTGCTGGTGGAGCAGTCGCTGCTCGGCTGGAAAGAGTACGAGCTTGAGGTGATGCGCGACATCAACGACACCGTCGTCATCATCTGCTCGATCGAGAACTTCGATCCGATGGGGGTGCACACCGGCGACTCGATCACCGTGGCACCGGCGCAGACGCTGTCGGACAAGGAGTACCAGAAGCTCCGTAACGACGCCATCGCGATCATCCGTGAGATCGGGGTGGAGACCGGCGGCTCCAACATCCAGTTCGCCGTCAACCCCACGAACGGGGAGTCGATCGTCATCGAGATGAACCCGCGCGTGTCACGCTCCTCGGCACTCGCGTCCAAGGCCACCGGTTACCCGATCGCCAAGATCGCGGCGCTGCTGGCGGTCGGCTACCACCTGGATGAACTGCCCAACGACATAACCCGCCAGACGAAAGCGGCTTTCGAACCGGCCATCGACTACGTGGTGACGAAGATCCCACGCTTCGCCTTCGAGAAGTTCCCCGGCACTGACACCGGTCTGGGCACCCAGATGCGCTCGGTCGGTGAGGTCATGTCGATCGGCCGCACCTTCAAGGAGAGTCTGCTGAAAGCGGTCCGCTCGCTTGAGCTGGACATCCGCAGCGAGACGAAGGACATGAGCGAGGAGGAGTTGACTGCGCTGCTGAAGCCGAACCCGCTGCGCTTGCCGGTGATGCTGGAGCTGCTCCGCCGCGGTCACAGCAGTAACTACCTGTTCGAACGGACCAGGGTCGATCCCTGGTTCCTGAACCAGCTTTCTGAGATCGTCCAGGTGGAACAGGAGATCAGGCAGCTGCCTGATCCGGCCGAATGGAAGTGGGAGACGTGGCGTGAGATAAAGCGCATCGGCTTCGCCGACGCTGACCTGGCGGCACTCACCGGGACTCCTGTGGCTGACATCCGCGCCCTGCGCCTCGAGCATCACAGCGCTCCGGTTTACAAGACGGTCGACACCTGCGCCGCGGAGTTCGAGGCTTACACCCCGTACCACTACAGCACGTACGAGTGGGAGGACGAGGTGCGCGACGGCGAGCGGGACCGGGTCGTCATCCTGGGTTCCGGCCCGAACCGTATCGGCCAAGGAGTCGAGTTCGATTACGCGACTGTTCACGCCGCCTGGGCGCTGCGCGAAGCCGGTTACGAGACGGTGATGATCAACTCGAACCCCGAGACCGTCTCGACTGATTACGACACCGCTGACCGGCTTTACTTCGAACCGCTCACCCACGAGGACGTCCTCAACGTCATCGAGCGGGAGAAACCCGCCGGCGTGATCGTCCAGCTGGGCGGCCAGACCCCCCTGCGGCTGGCTGACGGCCTGGCCGCCGCCGGCGTCCCCATCTGGGGCACGGATCCCGCGGCGATCCACCGGGCTGAAGACCGCGACGAGTTCCACCAGCTGTGCGAGAAGCTGGGCATCGCCCAGCCCGAGGGCGGGGTCGCCACCTCACCCGATGGGGTACGGGCCCTGGCCCGCCGCATCGGCTATCCGGTGATGGTGCGCCCCAGTTACGTGCTGGGCGGCCGCGCCATGAAGGCCGTGTTCAGTGACGAGGAGCTCGATTCTTACCTGCAGGACATCTACGCCGAGGTGCCCGGCGAGCCATCGATCCTGGTGGATGACTTCATCCAGGGCGCGGTCGAGGTCGACGTTGACGCGATCTCGGACGGTGAAACGACGGTGGTTGCCGGCATCATGGAGCACATCGAGGGAGCCGGGGTGCACTCGGGTGACTCGGCCTGCATCACCCCGCCCGTCACGCTGTCACCCCAGGTGATCTCCCGCATCAGCGATTACTCGGTGCGGCTGGCGGAAGCGATCGGCGTGCGCGGGCTGGTGAACTTCCAGTTCCTGGTCCGCGGTGGCGAGGTGCTGGTCATCGAGGCGAACCCGCGGGCGAGCCGAACCATCCCATATCTGTCCAAAGCGATCGGCCATCCGCTCGCGAAGTACGCGGCACTTATCAAGGCCGGTAAGACACTGAAGGAGATCGGTTTCACCGAAGCGCCCCGGCCGCGGCATTTCAGCGTCAAGGAAGTTACGCTGCCGTTCCTGAAGTTCCCGGGGGTGCTGCCGGTGCTGTCAGCGGAGATGCGTTCGACCGGTGAGAGCATGGGCATCGCCTTCGATCCCTACCTCGCCTATTACAAGGCGCAGCTTGGCGCTGGTGTCCGCCTGCCGCAGTCCGGCACGGTCCGGCTCATCGGCAGCGGCTTTGACGACCTCGCTGAGGGATTCAGTGAGCTCGGTTTCACGGTTGTCACTGGCGACAGCGGCACGGACTATGACCTGCTTATCGATACCGATCACACGCCGGAGCTGCGCAGCGCCCTTGAGCAGGCCATCCCCTACGTGACGACGAAACAGGCTGCCAGCTGGACGCTGCGGGCGATCCGCGCCGCGCGTGACGCGGTGCTCAGCGTCAACGCGCTGCAGTCACTGAGTGACCAGGCTCAGCCGCGCTGAGCCGCAAGTTCGCGCCGCGGCTGCGGCATGTGGGCCTGCAGCGAGCGGGCGTACTCCGCCAGCTGCCGCAGCGCGCTGTGCACATCGGTACGGAGGTAGTAATCACCTGAACCGCGGCGCATAACCAGCTGGAATGGTGAGCGGCTCAGCTGGTCCAGCACGGCTTTGGCCGTTTCCCGGTCCACGTTGCGGGCCGCGTCCTCCAGCCGGAAGCTGGCAGCGGCCGGGAAGCCGGCCAGGTTGCTGAGCACCGCGGAGAACGCACCGCGTTCGCTGATCCGCCGGTTAACCGCCTGCTCGAACCGTTCGAAGCCGCGGGCCAGCAGGCCATCCTGACGGAAGTTGTCCTCCAGGTCAGCCGGACTGAGCGGCAGGTCATGCGCGATCTCCTCGAGCTGATTAAGCGCCTCGAGCGGCCAGAGGCTGGCGTGCGCCAGTTCCGCCGGTGCTGACAGCGGCTGCAGGTCCCGCTCCGGGCCGAACACGGCCAGGTAATCAGCTGACTGCTGGCGGCGCTGCTCCAGCAGTGCTGCCCAGTCGAGGCGGCTGCCGGGCGTCACTTCGCTGGCGAGCACCCGGAACCCCTGAGTGGTGCTGCCGCTCACCGCTGACTCGAGCAGCCAGGCGGTGCCGTTGAGTGCGACGACCTGGAAGCCCAGGCGGGCGAGCCGGCCGGGCAGGCTGCTGTCAGGCCGACCCTGGACTGCGGCAGGCTCAGCCGGCACCGGCTCCGCGGCTGCCTCAGTGTGACTGCGGACCGCGTGCTCCAGCGCCTCGTCGACCTCGCGTTCGAACTGCTCCTCCTGGAAGTCGCTGCCGTCATGCCAGCGGCCGGCATGCAGCCTGAGGCGCCCGCTGGACTGCAGGACACCGGCCAGATCGAAGCCGGCCGGCAGGCCCGGAAGCAGCGCCCGGGCTTCCGCCTCGGTCAATGGTGCGTTCTCGAGTACCACGGCCACGATCTGGCTGCGGGCGCGTTCGGAGCTGTAATCCGGCCGCCGCTCCCGCTTCTGTGGGGTGATGCTGATCGTGCCGTCCTCTGCACGCCTGATCAGCAGTGCATCGTTCACGTCCAGTTCATGCTCTTCGAAGAAAGCGCCCAGCCCGCTGAGGACCCGCTGCCCCTGCAGATCCAGCTGGAGCTCGGTACCGGTCAGGCTGTCTGAAACCGTCACCGGTCCGTCCGAATCGAACAGGCCGGTCAGGCTGCGCGGCAGGGTCAGTTCACCACGGCGCAGGCAGACACGGGTAAGCGAGTAGCGGTGTTCCTGGATCATGGGGGGCCTCCTGTTGGTCCTGTGATGCTACATATGGTACCAGCGTCACCTGTCAGGCACATGAGAGGCAGGCTTGGCAGCAGTGGCATCAGGGACGCTCACCGAAAATCAGCTTGCGGCGCCGCTTCCGGCGCGGGCCGGCGGCGGTCGGGGCGGCCGCTGCGGGTTGCTCTTTGGCAGCGGGTGCCGCTTCCTTGCGGCGGCTGCGGGACTTTTTCCGTTCGGGCCTGGCAGCGGTTTCCTGGGCGGCGGGCTGGGCCTTGTCCTGCTCGCGTTCCTTGGGTTTCGCAGCTGCCTTCTGCTTCGCCGCTGGAGCTTTCTTCTCCTCGGGTGCCGGCCGTTTCTTGCCGCGCCGCGGCCCGCGGGTGGCCTGTTCATCTGCGGCGCTGTCCTCTGCGGTATCGGCTTCCGGCAGTTCCATGCCGGCGGGAATCAGGTCGATCTGCCGGTTGGCGGGGCTGCTGTTCATGATGCGCACGTCGACCCGGTCACCGAAGCGGAACTTCTTGCGGGTGTGCTTGCCCATGAGCATGAGCGATTCCTCGAAGAACATGTAGTAGTCGTCATCGAGGTTGCTGACGTGCAGCAGGCCCTCTACCCCGTTGGGCAGGGCGAGGAACATGCCGAAGTTGGTCACGCCGACCACCTGGGCGGTGTAGGTTTCGCCGATGTGGCCCTGCGCCCACTTGGCGTGGAAGTAGCGCGTCAGGTCCCGCTCGGCGTCCTCAGCAGCCCGCTCCCGTTCACTGGTGTACTGCGCCAGTTCCGGCAGCGCTTCTTCGATCCGGGCTTTCTCGCCCTTGCGCGGGCGTTTCAGCATGAGCGTGTGCATGTTGCGGTGCACGACCAGGTCCGGGTAACGGCGGATCGGGCTGGTGAAGTGCAGGTAGTTCTCGAAACCGAGGCCGAAGTGGCCGAGGTCCTCCTCGGAGTAGCGCGCCTGCTTGAGGCTGCGCAGCACCAGCATGTTCACCAGCTGCGCTTCGGGTTTGCCGGCGACGGCGCCCAGCAGTTTCTGGAGTTCCTGCGGTCCGGCGTTGTCCTGGTCGATCGTGTAGCCAAGGCGGGCGACCGCCTTGACGAGTATCTCGAGCCGGTCTTCGTTGGGGTCCTCGTGCACGCGGAACAGGCCGGGGATGCGGCGGCGGCCGAACTCGGCAGCGACGTTGCGGTTGGCCAGCAGCATCAGTTCCTCAACCAGCTGGCGCGCCTCGTTGCTGCGGATCGGCTGCACGGTCAGCTCGCCATCCTCACTCAGCTGTACCCGCGCCTCGGGCAGGTCGAAGTCAAGCGCGCCGTTCTCGAACCGCTGTTTGCGCAGGATCTGGGTGATGTCGAGCAGTACCCGCAGGTCCTTCTCGAGTTTGCGGCGCCCCATCGGCATGCGGCCGCCGTCAGCGAACTCCTGCACCTCGTCATAGGTGAGCCGGGCATCCGAGCGGATGACGGTCGGCCGGAAATCCACGGCGTGGACCTTGCCTTTGCGGTCGATATCGACGAGTACTGACAGCGTCAGCCGGTCCTGCTGCTCCACCAGCGAGCAGATGCCGTTGGACAGTTCTTCGGGCAGCATCGGCAGCACCAGGTTGGGCAGGTACACGCTCGTGGCCCGTTCGCGGGCTTCGCGGTCCAGGGCGCTGCCTTCCCGCACGTAGTGACTGACATCGGCTATGTGGATGCCGATACGCAGCTGCCCGCTCTTGTCCTTGCCGCGCAGGCGTTCGAGCGAGATGGCGTCGTCGAAGTCGCGGGCGTCGGCGCCGTCGATGGTGAAGGTGGTGATTTTGCGCAGGTCGAGACGGCCCTTGAGCTCGTCCTCGCCCACTTCCTGCGGCACCGCCCTGGCTTCCTCGAGTACTTCCTCCTCGAACTCCTGGTGCAGGCCGAACTTGATGATGACCGCCCGGGTCTCGATCTCGGGGTCGTCCCCTTCCCCCAGGTACTCCTCGACCATGCCGAACGGTTCTTTCTCGCCCGAATCCTCGGGCCATGTCAGGCTGGCGACCAGGCGGCTGCCGGCAGGCAGCTGGCCGACGCTGTCGGGCGTCAGCAGTATCCGGTGGCCGAGCCGTGAGCTGTCGGGCCGGAGTATCGCGTAACCCTGCGAGTACTCGAGGGTGCCGACGACCCGGGTGTGCTTGCGTTCCAGTACGCGGACGATCTCGGCAGCCTGGCGGTTGCCGTCTGACTTGTCGGATGACGGGCGGGCCACGACCCGGTCGCCGTCCCAGGCGCCACCCAGCTGATCGGCGGGTACGAACAGGTCGTCACCACCCTCGTCGAGTATGACGAAGCCGTTGCCGCCGGCCGTCACCTGCAGGCGGCCGACCAGCAGGTTCATCTCCTCGGGCAGGCCGTACGTGCGGCGGCGGGTGCGGATGAGCGCGCCATTCTCGGTGAGTTCGTTCAGCAGGGCCCGCAGTTCCGTCCGGTCGTCCAGTTTCAGTTTGCGGGCTATGTCCTGCTCATGCCAGGGCCGCTGGGCGTTGGTGGCGAAGAACTCGAGCACCGTTCCGCGGTCCAGCTGGTTTGCTTTGTCAGTCACTGACGCACCATCTTTCCAGGCCGCGTCATCGCGGCCGAATCGCATCTAGGCCGTACGGGCAGCTTCGGCGCCGGCAAGCTCGAGCAGCGCCGAGCGCGCGGGCGATGCCGGAAAGGCATCCAGCGCGCGGGCAGCCAGGGCTGTCTCTTCACCGATGCGCCTCAGTGTCGCTTCGGCGGCGCCGGATTCGCGGACGAGTTCAGCCATCCGTTCGGTATCACCGGCGTGCGAGGCACGCCGTTCGACGATAGCCGCTGCCTCCTCGACACCCTGTTCGAGCAGCAGCAGGACCGGCCAGGTGACCTTGCCTTCCTGCAGGTCATTGCCGATCGGTTTGCCCAGCTGCTGCCCGTCTGCCATCAGGTCAAGGTAATCGTCCTGCAGCTGGAAGGCGCGACCGTAGCGCATGCCGAACTCGCGCAGGGCGGTCCGCTGGGCGGCTGGCGCTTCAGCCAGGATCGCCACTCCCTCCAGGGCTGAGCTGATGAGTTCAGCTGTCTTGCCGTCGATGACGGCCAGGTAGGCATCGAACGAGTACTCACCTGACTGGGCCAGCTCCAGCTGGCGGATCTCGGCTTCGACTATGGCAGCGGCAACGTCACTCATCAGCATCGTGAAGTCATGGTTGCCGACGCGGGCGAGGACGCGCAGTACCCTGGCCAGCAGATAATCACCGGCCATCACGCTCACGGAGTTGCCGAAGCGCCGGTAAGCAGCGACCTGGCCGCGCCGGGTTTCGGACTCATCGATGAGGTCGTCGTGAAGGAGCGAGGCTGAGTGCAGCAGCTCCACGGTCATGGCGACCGCCAGCCCATGCTCTGCAGCTGCGCCAAGCAGCCTGGCCGTCAGCAGCGCGAGCCGCGGACGGAGGCGTTTGCCGCCGGCCTGGATGAGTTCCAGGCCGATGTTGCCGAGCAGAGCCGGGTCACTGCGCAGTTCCGCTTCGAGGTGTTGATCGAAGCGCTCGAGGTCAGCAGCTACCAGTCCTTGCACTCGGGCGATTATACAGGCTGCTGCCGGCCGGACGCCCTCAGCACCGGCAGACCGCGCAGGTGGTAGGACAGCCGTTTGAGGCCAGCCAGGAAGTCGACCGATTCGACCGCCACGTCCGGTGGCACGCTCAGCACCGCAGGCGCGAAGTTGAGGATGGCGGTGACGCCGCTGGCAACGACCTGGTCGGCTACCGCCTGCGCTGCATGCACCGGAACGGTGATGAGGGCCATCTCGATGTCGCGTTCACGGAAGACGCGGGCCATGTCCGCTGAGTCGGACACGGTGACGTCCGCGAACGCCTGGCCGATACGGGCCGGGTCGTGATCGAGCAGGGCCCGGATGCGGAAACCGTACTCGCCGAAGGTGGGGTAGTCGGTGATCGCCTGTCCGAGCCGCCCCATGCCGATGATCGCCACGTTGTAGACGGCGGTGAGGCCGAGTATCTCGCGAAGCCGGTCGTGCACGACCTGGACGTCGTAACCGCTGCCGCGGGTGCCGAACGTACCGAAGTAAGCCAGGTCTTTCCTGATCTGGAACGCTGAGATGTGGGTCGCTCCGGCCAGCGCTTCACTGGAGGTGTTGCTTACTCCCTGCTCCAGCAGGTCGGAAACGGTCCTCAGGTAGGTGATGAGCCTGCTGACGGTGGCAGGCGGTGCAGCATCGGGCATCAACGCGGAACGCTGTCGATCCCCTGGGCCGCGAGCCGGTTGCGGGCCGCGCTCAGCTCCGCCTCCGGGTACGGTCCAACCAGCACGCGGATGAGCGCGCCGTCCTGCTGCTGCAGCACCTCGTAGCCGAGTCCGGTGAGGACGTCAGCCTGGGCGCCGGCGTTCTCGCTCGAGGAGTAAGCGCCCACCTGCAGGTAGCGGCCCGCGGCAGTCGCGCTGGCAGCCGGTGCGGGGGTCGACTCAGCGGCCGGTTCCGCGGCTGCGGCAGGCGGGGCGGGAGCCTGGGTTGGAGCTTCGGCGGGCTGGGCCGGAGCCGCTGCAGCGTCTGAGTCCTCACCCTGGAAGGTGTAGACGATCGGGCTCACCCCGAAGCCACCACTGGCAACGCTGTTCTGCACGCGCTCAGCTTCGCTTCTGGCTGCGTAGGGGCCGAGCAGCACGACGGTGAACTCGTCCTGCTGGGCTACGACGACGGGATAACCGGCCTGGCGGAACACGTCGGCCTGGCGGTTGGCGTTGTCAGCGCTCAGGAAAGCGCCGACGCCGACGGTGTAGGGAACTTCGGCGCTGGGTGCCTCGCCGCTGGCGGCAGGCGCTGCGGCTGGGGTCTGCTGCTGGGCTGGCGGGGTCGGTGCAGCGGCGGGCTGCTGGGTCTGGGCCGGGGCCTGCGGCTGGCTCTGGGGCGCCGGGGTCTGGCCGGCCGCGGCGGCAGCAGCTGACTCGGCAGCCTCGCCCGGACGGAGCGGCACTACCTGTGGCAGCGTGTCGGGATCTTCGGCGGGCAGGTCCGCGAACGGGTCAACCGGAGCGTCGGCGTCCTCCTCCGCCTGGGGTGGTGTTTCAGCTGCACTCTCGTCACGTTCGCCGAGGAGCGGCAGCGCGCTGACGCCAGCCGGGTCGCCTGCCGGGTCGTCAGCAACCTGCGGCGGGCGCTGTGGGGTCGGATCAGCCGGCGGCTGCTGCACTGAAGCCTGCTGCGACGGCAGCGTCGACTGGTTGCCACCTCCGCCCAGCGGGAAGAAGGTGCCGCCGGTGAGCAGAGTGGCTACGATTCCCGAGATCACGGCCAGCAGGGCGAAGCCAATCAGCAAATCCGGCCAGTTTCTCCTGATCCAGTCCATTGGGCTCATTGTAATACTGCGCAGGTGAGATTTGGCAGAAACGCCGCTTCAGGATCCGTTAATCAGCCGCGTCTTCTCACTGGAAGTACTCGGCCAGCGCCTCAGCCGCCGGAGCGTAATCGAGCGCAGCTGCTGCCTGGAACGCGTCGCGGGCCGCTGCCCGGCGGTTCTGCGACAGGAGGGCCCAGCCGAGGTTGTAATGGCTCTGTCTGTCCTGCGGATCCAGTTCGATGAGCTCTAAGTAGATGAACTCGGCGTCGGTGTAGCGCGCGTCAGCGAGGTAGGCCGCCGCGAGGTTGGCCCGTGCTTCCCGGCTCGCTGGCGCCAGCTGTACCGCCCGTTCGTAGTACTGGGCGGCCGCGCCGTAATCACCGCGCTGGTACTCGGTCAGGCCCGCCCACAGCTGCGCCTGGGGGTCGCCGGGTCGTGCTTCGACGACGATGGCCAGGTGCCCGGCCGCCGCCTGGTAATCACCGAGGTGGTACTCGCTGCGTCCCGCCAGGAAGCGGGCCTGGACCCTGAGCAGCTCGTCATTCAGCAGGGACAGGGCACTCTCGGCCTGCTCAAGCGCTTCTGCAGCCGAGCCTGCCTGGTCGTAGGCGGTGGCGAGCGCCAGCCGGGCCTCGCCGCTGGCCGGTGCCTGGACGACAGCGGTCTCGAGCGGGCTTATCGACTCACCGATGCGGCCGGCTTCCAGGTAGCTGAGACCCAGGTTGTAATGCGCCTGCCACGATGCCGGATCGACGGCAGCGGCCCGCTGGAACGAGGCGAGCGCGTCGGCGGCACGACCCAGGTCACGCTGCAGCAGGCCGAGCCGGATGTGCACCCCGGCCTGTACGCTGGCGCTGCCGTTCTCCTCGGCCTTGCGGATCGCGCGCTGCAGCGAGCTGAGGGCGTAGTCGGTCTGGCCCTGCTCCAAGTACACGTCAGCGATGAGCGCCGGCACCCGGTAGTCCTCGTTGGCGGAATCATCGAGGTCGGTGAGCAGCGGCAGAGCCTCCAGCCCCCGGCCGGCCCGGTAGAGGGCCTCAGCGTGCAGGTAGCGGACCTCCCGGTCATCGGGTTCGAGCTCGATTGCAGCCTCGTACGCCTCGGCTGCCGCGTCGAATTCACCGGTCAGCTTCAGCTGGCCTGCCAGGCCAAGCCAGGTGTTGAACTCGTCTTCGAACGTCGCCTCAGGGGCAAGGCTGTCGAGCGCAGCCCGGAACGATTCCGCGGCCTCGGCGTGCATACGCAGGCGCGCCTGGGTGACCCCCAGGTTGTAATGCCCGTCGAACCGCTCCGGCGCGAGCCGGGCCGTCTCAGAGAACGAGAACAGGGCCGCCTGGTAATCGCCGCGGTTGTACTCGGCCAGGCCGAGGCCGAAGTGGGCATCCACCTGGCGGTAATCGAGCGCGATCGCTTCCTGGAAGGCTTCGCGGGCCGCCTCGAACTCGGCCTGCTCAAGGTACGCATCACCGAGCTGGGTCCAGGCGTAAGCGTTGTCGGGTTCCTGCTGGACGAGGGCGCGCAGCTCGCCGGTGGAGCCGGGCTGAGCCAGCGCGGAGCTGAACAGCAGTCCGCCGGCCAGCAGCGCCGCGAGCGCGGAGCGCGAGAATCGAGTCAGCTTCTTGGTCGTATCGGTGAGCATTCCCCGCCTCCAGACGAGCACCCGCCGGTCAGCTTCAACCGGGCCAGGCCCCGTGCGGCACGTCGGACCGCCAGAAGAGCCGCACGGGTCGATAACACACTGCCGTCAAGTCTAATATGCCAGCGGCAGTGTTTCGTGTGAAATCCGCTGCAGGGACAGCTGGCCGCAGGCGGCACCGGCGTCCTGACCGCGGCTGAAACGGACCGACACGGATACGTTGCGCTGCTCGAGCGCTTCACGGAACGTGTCGATCACCGCCCGGGAACTGGAGCTGAACTCCGACTCGCCCCAGGCGTTGAACGGGATCAGGTTGACGTGACTGTTCAGCCCCTCGAGCCGCTGTGCCAGCTGCACCGCCTGCCACTCGTGATCGTTGATGCCCTCGAGCATCGTGTACTCGATCGTGACCCGCCGCCGGATGCGCCGCTGCCATTCGTGCAGCGAAGCCATGATGTCTACGATGGAATGCGCATGTGCGGTCGGGATGATCTGCCTGCGGGTCTCCTCGTCTGGCGCGTGCAGGCTGACGGCGAGGGTGAGCGGCAGTTCCTCGTCGATGAGCTGGCGGATCTTGCCGGGCAGGCCGACGGTGGACAGGGTGATGCGGCGCGGCGACATGTCAAGGCCGCGCGGGTCGATCCAGGTGCGGATGGCCCCGAGCGCGTTGCGGTAGTTGAGCAGCGCCTCGCCCATGCCCATGAGCACGATGTTGCGGATGGAGCGCGGCTCGATGCCCTCCTGCCAGGCGACTGCCAGCAGCTGACCGACGATCTCGGCGACGTTAAGGTTGCGGCCGAAGCCCATCGCGCCGGTGGCGCAGAAGGCGCAGCCGGCCGGACAACCGACCATGCTGCTGATGCAGATGGTGCGCCGGTTCAGGTAGGGCATGTAAACCGCTTCAGTCTGCTTGCCGTCTTTAAGGGTGAACAGGTAGCGCACCGAGCCGTCAGCGGACTCGAACCGTTCACTCTTCACGAACGGATCGACCGTCCACTCTGCCGCCAGCTGCTCACGCCAGGCGGCCGGCAGGTTGGTCATCTGCGCGAAATCGGCGGCACCCTTGCCGTAGATCCATTCCGCCAGCTGCCGGGAGCGGTAGGCCCGGCCGTCATCAGGCAGGTCAGCCACGTTCAGTCCGAGCAGGGACGGCTTCTGTTCACTTGCTTCCACCCGGCCAGCTTAACTGGCGCGGCCGGCCGGGAGCGTAGCAGCTGTTATGCTTCAGGCCACAGGCAGGAGGTTGGTCCGGTGGCGAGCAGACGCAGGGTCAGGACACTCGGGATGGTGCTGGCCGGAGGCAAGGGCAGCAGGCTGTACCCGCTCACGGCGAAGCGCACCAAGCCGGCGGTACCGTTCGGCAGCAAGTACCGCATCATCGATTTCGCTCTGTCGAACATGGTGAACTCGGGCATCTTCGGCATGTACGTGCTCACGCAGTTCAAGGCGCAGAGCCTGACCGAGCACATCCAGCGCAACTGGCGTTTCGGCACGTTCCTGGAGGATTACTTCATAACGCTGGCACCCGCCCAGATGTATCTGTACGAGGAACTCGGCGCCGAATGGTACCGGGGCACCGCTGACGCGATCTACCAGAACCTGCATCTTATCGAGGGCCGGGACGTGGACCTGCTGGCGATCTTCTCCGGTGACCACATATACAAGATGGACATCTCCCACATGAT
>Ga0209487_1001700_pt1 | contig 18406 bp, 9 predicted proteins | sample Poulit2012_FD_187524 | JGI IMG/M metagenome (GOLD analysis project Ga0209487, IMG submission 187524) | Agricultural soil microbial communities from Georgia to study Nitrogen management - Poultry litter 2012 (SPAdes) (version 2) | ecosystem: Environmental > Terrestrial > Soil > Agricultural land...
TCCGTGAAACCCACCGATATCGAGCTGCTGATCTCCCTGTCCCGTCCGTCCCTCGCGCCCGATGGATCCTTCGCGGTCTATGCGTCCGCCCGTCCTGACCTGCAGGCCGACCGGGCTGTGGGACAGCTGTGGAGGATCGAGCTGGCTGCCGGGGGCGACTCGTCGCCGCGGAGGCTCACCCGCGGGGTAGCCGACACCGTCCCGCAGCTGTCTCCCGACGGCACGACGGTCGCGTTCCTGCGGCCGGATGCGCATGGCAGGCGGCAGCTGCATCTGCTCGACGCCCGGGGCGGGGAGACGCTGCAGGTCACCGATCAACTGCTCGGGATCGGCTCCTTCGCCTGGTCGCCCGACGGTTCACAGCTGGCCTTCACCTCCCGTGTCCCCGAGCAGGGTCGCTACGGGAGCGTGGAGGGTCTGGGCGCGGCAGCGGAGTCCCCGCGCCGCGTCTCCGGAGTGCGTTGGAGCGCCAATGGCGTCGGGTACACCACCGACCGGCCCGCCCAGGTGTTCACGGTCGCCGCCACCCCTCCCGGCACCGAACCCGCCTACGCCCCCGCCCCGCGCCCCGACGGCGGCACCCAGGAGCATCCATCGATCCCGGTCGAGCCCGTGCAGCTGACCAGCGGCATCGCCGAGCACACCGCCCCGGTGTTCACGGCCGACGGGTCCGCGGTGTTGGCCGTTCGGGAGGATTACGAGAGCGAGCACCGGGATCTGCGCACCGCGCTGGTCTCCCTGCCCGCGACCGGCGGCACGGCCCGCACGCTCCTGTCGGCGGCCGACGGGTTCCGCATCGCCCGAGCGGCCGTCGCGGGCGATGGCACGGTCGCGATGCTGGCCTCCCGGCCTGCGCAGGGCCGGGACTCGGTGGCGCCTGATGTCGCGCTGTGGCTGCTGGAGGAGGCTGGGCCGCACCGGCTGACCGATCCGGAGACGCTCGATGTCGCGAGCTCCGGCGCCGACCTCGAGGTGATCGGCCCGGACTTCCTGGTGCGCCGCCTGACCCGCGGGCGCACCCATCTGCTGCGGGTGGCCCGCGACGGCGCGGTGACCACCGTCCTCGACGGGGACGTGTCCGTCGAGGGCGCCGACGCCGTGGCCATCGATAGCGGGACGCTGGTCGCGGCCGCACTCTCGACCCCGGACACCCGGGGCGCCCTGGTCGCGGTCGAGGGGCAGAGCCCGCCGCGGACGCTCGTCGATACCGGCCAGGCGCTGCGCGATGCCGGGCTGGCGGTGCCGCGGGAGCTGGAGATCGAGGGCCGCGGCGGATATCCCGTCCACGGCTGGCTCGCGGCCCCGGACGGCGAGGGCCCCTTCCCGACGATCCTGATGATCCACGGCGGTCCCTACGCGGCCTACGGCATCGGTGTCTTCGACGAGGTCCAGACGCTGGTGGCGGCCGGGTACGCGGTCGCCTACTGCAACCCCCGCGGTTCGGCCGGGTATGGACGAGCCCACGGTCGCGCGGTACGACGGGCCTTCGGGACCGTGGACTTCGAGGACGTGATCGACTTCCTGGACGGGGCGCTGGAGGCCGACGACCGGCTGGACGCCGAGCAGCTGGGCATCATGGGCGGCTCCTACGGCGGCTATCTGACCGCCTGGACCATCGCCCACGACCACCGCTTCCGCGGCGCGATCGTCGAGCGGGGCTTCCTGGACCCGCTCAGCTTCCAGGGCACCAGCGACATCGGCTCCTACTTCGGTGACGAGTACATCGGCTCCTCGGCCGCGGACCTCGAGCGGCAGAGCGCCTTCGCGCGCGCCGGACAGGTGCGCACCCCGACCCTGGTGATCCACGCCGAGCAGGATCTGCGCTGCCCGCTCGAACAGGGCACGCGCTACTACACGGCCCTGCGGCGCGCCGGTGTCCAGGCGGAGATGCTGATCTTCCCCGGTGAGGACCATGAACTGACCCGCACGGGCTCCCCCCGGCACCGCGTGGAGCGCTTCGAGGCGGTCCTGGACTGGTGGGAGCGGGTGTTCACCGAGCCCGGCTCCTGACCGCGCGCTGACCGGCCGCTCACACCCCGGCGGGGAACCTCTCCCAGACGCGGTGGGAGCCGAGCAGCCGGTGGACCTCGCCGAACACCGTCGGCCCGTCCTCGCCGGTGACCAGGCCGGGAGACCCGGCCGGGGTGCGGGACTCGAGCGCCTCCTGGCCCGCGCCGAAGGCGCCGATCGCCTTCGAGTGACGCCAGCATTCGTCGATCAGCAGCCCCAGCCGCGGTTCCACCCCACCCAGGGCGGGGCCGCCGGCCTTGGGGTCGATCGTCGGCCGTGCATCGGGTCCTGCGCCGGGGTTGCCCGCCAGCAGCAGCGCGTCGAACTCCACCGAGCGGGCGGTGCCGAAGGTCCGGGCGACCGGCACGGCGGCCACCTCACCACCCTGCGGGGCGATCAGCAGCGGCACCATGGACGCGTTCACGACCATCTCGTGCAGCGCGGTCAGGCCCGCATTGTCGGCCTCGGGGTCGACCACGATGCCGATCGTGCGGCCATCGGTGGGCCACTGCTGTCCCAGTTGCGACAGCGGGGCGCTGACCTGGACGCCACCGTCGGCCCTGGAGCTGGCCTGCGGATCCGTGGGAGACGGGGCCGGCAGCCCTAGCGCGGCCGCGACCCGGGCGCACAGCTGTTCGTCGATCTCGGCCAGGCACTGCAGCTGGCGTGCCTTGATCGTGTCCTCGTAGCACTTGCCGAGCTCGAAGGAGTAGGCGCCGACGATGTGGTCCTGCTCGACCGGGCTCATCGAGCGCCAGAACAGGCGGGCCTGGCTGTAGTGGTCCTCGAAGGACAACGGTGCCGCCCGCTCTTTGACCGCTTCGGTGACGGTCACGGGCAGATCCGTGAACGCCTCGTCCATCTCGCCGGCCAGGAAGGGGCAACCGCCGTCCAGCGAGTTCGGCCGGTAGGGGGCCACCCCCGCATGGTCGGCCTGCTGGCCGTAGCCGTCCCGGAACATGTCATTGACCGGGGCGTGCGGACGGTTGATGGGCAACTGGTTGAAGTTCGGTCCGCCCAGCCGGATCAGCTGGGTGTCGAGGTAGGAGAACAGGCGGACCTGCAGCAGGGGGTCGTCGGTGACGTCGATGCCGGGCACCAGGTTGCCGGGGTGGAAGGCCACCTGCTCGGTCTCGGCGAAGTAGTTGCGGGGATTGCGGTTCAGGGTGAGCTTGCCGATCGGCTGCACCGGGGCCAGCTCCTCGGGCACGATCTTGGTGGGATCCAGCAGGTCGATCCCCTCGAACTCCTGCTCCGGCTCGTCCGGGAACACCTGGATGCCCAGCTCCCAGGCGGGGTGGGCACCGGATTCGATCGCATCGGCCAGGTCGCGGCGGTGGAAGTCGGGGTCGGCCCCGCCGAGCAGCTGCGCCTCCTCCCAGGTCAGGGAGTGCACGCCGAGCACCGGCTTCCAGTGGAACTTCGCTAGCGAGGTGGTGCCATCCGCGTTCTCCAGACGGAAGGTGTGGATCCCGAATCCTTCCATCATCCGGTAGGAGCGCGGGATGCCCCGGTCGCCCATGAACCACAGGGTGTGGTGCTGCGCCTCGGTGTGCAGGGACACGAAGTCCCAGAAGGTGTCGTGAGCGCTCTGTGCCTGCGGGATCTCCCGGTCCGGGTGCGGTTTGACCGCGTGGACGACGTCGGGGAACTTGATGCCGTCCTGGATGAAGAACACAGGGATGTTGTTGGCGACCAGGTCGAAGGTGCCCTCGTCGGTGTAGAGCTTGGTGGCGAAGCCGCGGGTGTCCCGGGCGGTGTCCATCGAACCGCGCGAGCCGACGACGGTCGAGAAGCGGGTGAACACCGGCGTGATCTTGCCTTTGGCGAGGAATCCCGCCTTGGTCACGGATTCGGCGGTGCCGTAGCCCTCGAAGACTCCGTGCGCGGCGGCACCGCGGGCGTGCACCACCCGCTCGGGGATCCGCTCATGGTCGAAGTGGGTGATCTTCTCGCGCAGGTGGTGGTCCTGCAGCAGCACCGGTCCGCGGCGGCCGGCTTTGAGGGAATGGTCGGTCTCGCGCAGTCGTGCACCGGTCGAGGTGGTCAGATGGGCGCTCTGCTGAGCGCGGTCGCGCTCCTCGGGATCGATCTGCTCGCCGCCGTCGGGGCCCACGGGGGTGCCGGTCGCGGTGCGCAGTGCCGCGCCCTGCTGATCGGGCTTCGGGGGCAGCGGCGGGGTCGGCTCGGTGGGTTCGTCCACCGGTGGCGGGGCGTTGCCGGGCCGGCCGGGGGGCGGAGTGGGAGTGTTCTTCTTGCCCAGAGGCATGGTGGTCTCCTTCGTCCGGGCCACTGCGGACGGGTTCTGCAGTGACCCCCATCACGCTAGGCGTGGGACTGATCCGGGAGAAGATCTCCGACCCGTCGGTTGAGAACCGTGGCGCCTCGCCGAGGGGCCCAGTGGCCGGTCCCTCCCGGACGGAGCCGAGGCCACCTCGCCCGATAGTGCACCGGGTGGCAGCGAGACCCGCATGGTCAGAGCGGGCAGGGGTCAGGCGTTGCCGACGCCCTCACGGCCGCCGCGGACGGCCTCGCTCCGACCGGCCTCGTTGTTCTGACCGGAGTTGCCATTGCCCTCGGGGTCGTCAGCGGTGTCGCTTCCATCGCCCTCCGCTTCAGGGTCTCCTTCGGGAGGATCACTCCCGGTGTCCTCCTCGGCCGGCTCGTCCTCGGTGGGCTCCGGCTCCTCCTCCTCGGCCGGCTCGTCCTCGGTGGGCTCCGGCTCTTCCTCCTCAGCCGGCTCCTCCTCGGTGGGCTCCGGCTCCTCCTCGGCCGGCTCGTCCTCGGTGGGCTCCGGCTCCTCCTCCGTGGTCTCCTCCTCGGTGGGCTCCGGCTCCTCCTCGGTCGTCTCCTCCTCGGTGGGCTCCGGCTCCTCCTCCGTGGTCTCCTCCTCGGACGGCTCCTCCGCGGGTTCCTCAGTGGGCTCGGGGCCGGGCTGGGGCGTCTGCGTGGGTGAGGGTGCGGCTGGGCGCTGGTTGTTCAGCTGGACCTCCTGGGGGAACTCGAGCATCTCCTGGCCCTCCAGGGAGCTCGACATGATCGATCCCCAGATGGCTGTCGGATAGGTCGAGCCGGTGATGGGGTCCTCGCCGCCGAAGGGGGTCAGGCGCTCCTCGCTGGTGCCGTCCTCGGAGGGCTGGAACATGCCCACCGAAGTCACCAGCTGCGGGGTGAAGCCGACGAACCAGGCCGAGCGGAAGCTCTCCGAGGTACCGGTTTTGCCGGCGATCGGACGGCCGCCCATGACCTGCTGCAGCTTGCGCGCGGAGCCCTGTGCGGAAGGCGGCCCCTGCAGCGCCACCGTCGCGTTGATGGCGACGTCCTCCTCGAGCACCCGGCTCTCCTCCGCCTCGTGCTGGTAGACCATGGATCCGTCGGGCTGCTCGACCGACTCCACCATGTAGCCGGGACGATGGATGCCGCCCGAGGCGATCGTCGAGTACACCTCGGCCATCTCCAGCACCGTCGGGGAGGCCGACCCCAGCACGTTGGAGGCCTCGCCGTCCAGCCCGGGAGTATCCTCCGGCAGACCGAGGGCGATCGCCGTCTCCTGGGTGCGCTCGGGGCCGATCGCGATGTTGGCCTCGGCGTAGGCGGTGTTGATCGAGCTGGTGGTGGCGCGCTTCAGGGTCACGCGCCCATAGTCGGTGTTGTTGAAGTTGTTGACCTGCCAGCCCCCCGGGAAGCTCTTCGGGGAGTTCCCGTCCCAGCTGGAGCTCAGCGGGTAGCCGTCCTCGAGCGCCGCGATCAGGGTGAAGGTCTTGAAGGTCGATCCGGCCTGCATACGGGACTGGGTGGAGTCGTTCTGCCCCTGCTCCACGTAGTCCGGGCCGCCGTACATGCCGCGGATCGCCCCGGTCCGGGGCTCCATGGTCACCGTTCCCACCCGGTTGCGCTCGGGCCGGTCCTCGGGGAGCTCCTCGACCGCGGCGACCGTGTTCTCCTGGATCGAGGGGTCGATCGTGGAGATCACGGTGAAGCCGCCGGTGTTGATCTCGTCGGCCGTGAATCCCTGCGCCTCCAGCTCGCTGCGCACCGTGGCCAGCAGGTACCCGTCGGTGCCACCCTGGACGTTGTCGCTGTGGGGCTCGATGGTCTCGGGGAACTCCATCTCGTCGGCCTCCTGGGCGGTCAGCGTGCCGGTGTCGTTGACCTGTCGCTCGACCACCCGGGTCCACAGCTGGGCGGCCCGGTCGGGGTTGGCGGCCGGGTCGTATGCCGAGGGTGCGGGGATCACCGCGACCAGCAGTGCCGCCTCCTCGTCGGTCAACTCGGAGGCGTCCTTGTCGAAGTACGCCTGGGAGGCCTCCTGGACGCCATAGGCACCGCGGCCGAAGTAGATGGTGTTCAGGTACCGGTTGAGGATCTCGTCCTTGCTGAGCTCCTGGTCGGTCTTGAGCGCCATCACCGCCTCACGCGCCTTGCCCACATAGGAGGTGACGTTGCCGGTGTGGTATCTCTCCACGTACTGCTGGGTGATCGTCGACGCCCCCTGCCGGTCACCGCCGCGGAGGTTGTTGATCAGAGCGCGCACGATGCCGCGCGGGGACACCCCTCGGTTCTCGTAGAAGCTGGCGTCCTCGCTGGCCACTGCCGCGTCCTTGACGTTCTGCGGGATCTCCTCGCCGGGGAGGATGGTGCGGTTGATCTCGCTGAACTTGCCCATCTCCGTCTCGCCGTCGGCGAAGTAGACACGGGTGGTCTCGGCGAGCGCGTAGTCGGTCGGCTCGGGGACATCGGTGTCGACGTACACCCACACGCCGAGGCCCAGGCCGGCCAGGACCATCAACGCCATCGCGCCGACGATCAGTCGCAGGGAGGGGATCCAGCGCCAGGGGTTCTTCGCTCCGGCGCGCGGGTAGTTCAGGAAGTTCGTGGCGGCCGCCTTCTTCGTGGTGCGGGTCGGGCCCGCGCCGGCGTGGCGGGCACCCACCGACGTGCGGCTGCCCGATGTGCTCGTGCGGCGCGCGCCGGCGCCGCTGGATCCGGCTCCCGCCCCGGCCGCCTTGGTGCGCGAGCTCGAGGCTGTCTCGCGGTTGCGTCCGGTGCGGCTGGTGCCCTTGGGTGCCGGGCGCTTGGAGTTCTTGGCGCCGGCCCGGTCCGAGGATCCGGTGGAGCGCCGCACTCCGGCGGCACGGCGGGCACCGCCGCTCGACGAGGAGCTCGGTCGCTTCGAGCCGTTCGACGAGCCGCGGGACGAGCGTCGATCGCTCATGGCTGCTCCTGATCCTTCGGGGGCGCGGGCGGGCGTGCGTACGGGTCGCACGACCTCACAGTATGGACACCGCAGCGCTCTGTGCGGAATGACCTGGCGTCGAAACACACACCACGTCCACGACTGCTGCGTCGCCGCTCACATCGGCGGGGTGGTCACCACGGGGTCTTCACGCCGCCGGCACCCGAGCGCCTCTGTGCACCCTGGAGCCGGAGCGGATCTCGGCCGCACCTCAGCGCCGGTGCGCCGGGACGGCGCCGTCACGCGCCAGGGTCGCAGATCACGCGCCGGGGCGCAGATCACACGTCGGGGTCGTCCGCCGTGCGGCCCTGCCACCACGCGCGCAGCTCGGTCTCGGCGCGTTCGGCGCCCAGGGGGCCGTGCTCCATCCGCAGATCCAGGAGGAAGCGGTAGGCCGCACCGATCTCGGGGCCGGGCCCGATCCCCAGGATCTGCATGATCCGGTTGCCGTCCAGGTCCGGACGGATCTTGTCGACCTCCTCCTGGTGGGCCAGGTCATCGATGCGCTGCTCGAGCTCGTCATAGGCCCGGGCCAGGAAGCGGGCCTTGCGGCGGTTGCGGGTGGTCACGTCGGCCCGGGTGAGCCGGTGCAGGTGCTGCAGCAGATCGCCCGCATCGGTGACGTAGCGGCGCACGGCGGAGTCGGTCCACGGCGCGTCGGCATAGCCGTGGAACCGCAGGTGCAGCTCGACCAGGCGGGCGACCTTCTTGGTGGTGTCCTTGTCGAAGGTCAGCGCCCGCATCCGCTTGGCGGTCATCTTCGCGCCCACGGTCTCGTGGAAGCGGAAGGTCACCACCCCACCGGGTTCGAAGCGGCGGGTGGCGGGCTTGCCGATGTCGTGCAGCAGCGCGGACAGGCGCAGCACCAGGTCGGGGCTCTCGCAGGGACCCCCTGAGCCCGCCGGGCTCTCCAGGTCGATGGCCTGGTCGAGCACGGTGAGGGAGTGCTCGTAGACATCCTTGTGATGGTGATGCTCATCGGACTCGAGCCGGAGGGCGGGCAGCTCGGGCAGCACATGCTCAGCGATCCCCAGATCGACCATCAGCTCCAGGCCGCGCCGGGGCTGCTCGCCCAGGATCAGTTTGACCAGCTCCTCCCGCACCCGCTCGGCGGAGACGATCGAGATCCGGGCCGACTGCTCCCGAACGGCTGCGGCGGTGCCCGGCTCCAGGTCCATCCCCAGCTGGGAGACGAAGCGCACGGCCCGCATCATCCGCAGAGGGTCGTCGTCGAAGGACTGCTGGGGGGTGACGGGGGTGCGCAGCACGCCGGCGGCCAGATCGGCCAGACCGTCGAAGGGGTCGATCAGCTCCAGGGACGGGATCCGCACCGCCATGGCGTTGACGGTGAAGTCGCGGCGGGAGAGGTCACCGTCGAGGGTGTCCCCGAAGGCGACCTGGGGCTTGCGGGAGGTGGGGTCGTAGAGCTCGGTGCGATAGGTGGTGATCTCCACCTTCACGCCGTCGCGGATCCCGCCCAGGGTCCCGAACTCGCGGCCCATGTCCCAGATCGCCCCGTCACGGGTCCAGGTGCGCAGGATCGCCTCGGTCTCGTCCGGCCGGGCCGAGGTGGTGAAATCCAGGTCGGCGCTCGAACGGCCCAGCACCGCATCCCGCACCGGGCCTCCGACCAGGGCGAGCTCGTGTCCTTCGGCCTCGAAGCGGCGGCCCAGGTCGTGGACCTCCTCTGGTAGTGCACGGAACATCGAGGCCGCGCGGGTGCGGGCGATCTCGAGGGGCGTTCGCGGATCCGGAGCGGAGTCGATCACAGGCGGGGTCCTGTCGCTGGGGAGGAGTGGTGAAGGCACAGCCCCTCTACGGTAGCGGCCGCCTACAGTGTGACCATGCCGTTGTCCCCGCCGTCCGTGCGCCCGGTGCTCGCGGCGCTGCTGACGGTCCTGCTGATCGTCGCCCCGGCGCTCGCGAGCCCCTTGGCGACCGCGGGGGCGGCGGCCGGCGCCGCAGGTCCGGCCGGATCCGTCGGCGCGCCCGCCGCTCCGCCGCCGCTGCCCGACGACACGCCGATCAGCATGGACCTGGTGTCCCTGGATCCGGCGTCGCTCAGCCCGGGTGGCACGGTGACCGCCCAGGTGGAGGTGACCAACACATCGTCCGAACCGCTGAGCGATCCGGTCCTGGAGCTGCGGGGGTCCTCCTCCCGGGTCACCGAGCGCGAGGCCATCTCGCAGTGGCAGGCCGACTCCTCCCCGGACGTCAGCAGCGAGGCCATCTCCCGCTCCGGCCCGGCCTCGACCTTGGCACCGGGGCAGAGCGTGACGCTCTCCGTGGAGGCCACCGCGGAGGAGCTGGGCTACAGCGACGAGCCCTACTACTGGGGCGCGCGCCGCATCTCGCTGACCGTGGTCGCCGATGAGCAGCCGCTCGCGGCGATCCGCTCCTTCGTGGTCTGGCGGCCGGAGGGCGCGGAGGATTCCATCACCCAGTCGGTGCTCCTGCCCATCGCGAGCAGGGACGCGGCCGAGGCGATCTCGGACCCACCGAGCTACGGGGAGTCCGTGGAGTCCGGACGTCTGGGAAGCCTGCTGGAGCTCGCCCAGCGGGAAGACGTGGACTGGTGGCTGGATCCGGCGCTGCTGGACCCACCGATGCTCCCGCAGGACGTCGACACGGAGGAGGGCACCGAGTCGGACGCGGAGCAGGAGTCGGCCGAACCGACCCCGCAGCCGGCGGTCACCTACGAACCGGAGCCCGCGGCGACCGGGATGGCCACCGCTCTGGAGGAGTCCGTCGGGGGGCGGACCGTCCTGGCGATGCCGTACGCGCGCACCGATCTGGAGTCCGTGCATGCGGCCGGGGCCACGGAGCTGGCCCGCGCGGCCGAGGAGCAGGGGGAGGCCGCCTGGGAGGAGAGCGGCATCGTCCCGCGTGCCATGGCGCTGGGAGTCCCCTCCGAGCAGGCCGGTCCGCAGGCCCTGCAGCAGGTGCGCACGGCCGGGGCCAGCGCGGCGATCGTGCCCGCCTCCTCGCTGCGCACCGACCCCTCCGCCACGGTCACGCCGAGCTCGATCGCGCTCCATCGGCAGGCCGGCAGCGGCGAGGATCTGCCGCTGCTGGCCCCGGACCCGGAGCTGTCGGCGGAGTTCTCCCAGCTCACCGGGGAGAGCGACGCCGAGCAGACTCGCCAGCGCCTGCTGGCCGAGACCGCCACGATCGCCGCCGAGTACACGACCGCGCCCCGTCACCTGCTGATCGTCCCGGATCCGGACGTGGATCTGGACGCCTCCGCCGCCGGCGACGCCCTCGATGCGCTCGGCGACGTCCCCTGGATCGAGACGGGACGTACCGCGGCCCTGCTCGATGCCGCCGCCCACCGCGACTGGGTGAGCGATACACAGGACGACTCCGGTGCGCTCTACGCCGAGGGCGAGGTCGATGACGCGCAGGTGCTCCCTTCCGGGCCGGGTGAGGACGATCGCTACGCCCATCTGGCGGAGGCGGAGGATCCGCAGCTGACCGATCCCGCGGTGCTGGACGAGCTCACCCAGACCTGGTCGCGGCTGGACACCCTGGGCGCGGCGATGAAGGACGATGCCGCTCTCCAGGGGCCGCGCCTCACGACGCTGTCCGGCGCGTCGATCCGCTGGCGGGAGGATCCGGAGGTCCCGGCGCAGCGCGCTGAGCAGGCCGCGGACCTCACCGCGACGCTCGACGAGGCGATCGAGGTGGCGCCCGCCTCCGAGTACAACCTGATCTCCGATACCGCCCCGGTGCCGATCACGGTCACCAATGGCCTGGACACGCGCATCAGAGTGCGCATCCAGGTCAGCTCGGACCGGCCGCTGGTGCACATCGAGGAGCAACCCGTGGTGGAGGTGCCCGCCCGCGGGCAGGTCGAGACGACGGTGCCGGTCTCCGCCATCGCCAACGGGACCGTCACCCTGACCTCCTCGCTGACCACCGAGGACGGGCGCAGCCTGACCGAACCGGTCGAGGTGCCGCTGACGGTGAATCCCGCCTGGGAGAACTGGACCACGATGCTGGTGGTGATCGCGATGAGCCTGCTGGTGGTCGTGGGTGTGGCCCGCGCCCGCCGCACCGGGGCCGCCACCCGCGCCCCGGCGATGCGGGGCCCGGAGGATCCCGAGGAGCTGGCGCGCAGCGGCCGGTCCGCACCGCTCGAGGAGACCAGCCCACCCCCGACGCCCGGCCCACCCGACACCGGGACATCCACCGACCACGACACTGACGAGGAGCGCCCATGAGCAGCCGGTTGCGCACCCAGCACGTCCCCCGGCATCGCCGCGCCGGGGTGCCTTCCAGCCGGGCCAGGCTGCTGCAGGCCAGCGTGCTGATGGCCTCGGGATCGGTCGTCTCGCGGCTGCTGGGGTTCGTGCGGAACTTCATGTTCGGCGCGATCCTGGCCGGTTCGATGTCCGCGGCGGCCAACGCCTTCAGCGCCGCCAACACCCTGCCCAACACCATCTGGATCCTGGTCGGCGGCGGCACCCTGAACGCGATCCTGGTGCCGGCGATCGTCCGGGCCGTCAAACGGCCCGACCGCGGCAGCGACTACATCTCCCGCCTGATGACCCTGGTCGCGGCCGCGGCGCTGGGGCTGACGGCACTGTGCATGCTCGCCGTGCCTGCGCTGCTGGTGCTCACCTCCGGGGTGCTGCCCCCGGCCACCTATGCGCTCGCGATCCAGCTCGGCTACTGGATGATGCCGCAGATCTTCTTCTCCGCGCTGTACGTGATGTGCGGCCAGCTGCTCAACGCCCATGAGTCCTTCGGGCCCTACCAGTGGGCACCGGTGATCAACAACCTGGTCGCGATCATCGGTGCCGGGATCTTCCTGGGTGTGTGGGGGACCGTGGGCTCTCCGGCCGACTGGACCATGACCATGGTGGTGGCGATGGCCGCGATCAATGTGGGTGGTTCGGCCTCCCAGGTGCTGTTCCTGTTCTGGTACGTGAAGAAGCTGGACCTGCGTCTGCGGCCTCGGTGGGGCTTCCGCGGTCTGGGGCTGGGCAAGCTCAGCCGCATCGGCCTGTGGACCTTGGGCATGCTGGGCCTGGGGCAGGTGGGCATCTGGGCCTCCCGCTGGGCGACCAACGGCGCGGTGAGGATGACCGAGCAGCTTCGTGACCAGCCCGATCTGGCGGCCCGCTACCCGGCTCTGCTGACCATGGAGTGGGCCTACCTCGCGTTCATGCTCCCGCAGGGGATCATCGCGGTCACCTTGGTCACCGCGGCGTTCCCCGCCATCTCTCACAGCGCGGTCGACGGCGACCACCGCGCCGCGCTGCGCCGCTACGGGGAGACCAACCGGCTGCTGGCGGTTCCGATGGTGCTGTGCACGGTCATGTTCATCGCCCTGTCCGGACCGATCATGTGGGTGATCGGCGGCGGCACCGGGGAGGTGGCGGCCCGCGCCAATGGCTCCGTGCTGGTGGCCTACATGCTGGGTCTGGTCCCCTTCGCCTCGCTGTACCTGATCAAGCGCTACTTCTTCGCCTATGAGGACGCCCGCACCCCGTTCCTGGTCCAGATCCCGATCGCCGCGATCACACTGCTCTCGGTCCCGGTGATCCTGAACCTGGTGGATCCGCAGTGGGCGGCGATGGCCGCCGCCGGTTCCACGAGCTTCGGCAATCTGGTGGCCTGGGCCATGGGGCTGTGGATGCTGCGCCGGCGGGCGGCCGCGCTGGGGGTCGAGACCCCGAGTCAGCGAGCCGGCACGATCATGCTGGTGAAGCTCGGTGGGGCCGGCGTGGTGAGCTGGCTGGTGGGCACCCTGCTGGTGGCGCTGGCCGATGATCTCTTCTGGATCCATCGGGGGATGGCGGTGCTGCTGGGGTCGGTCGTGGGCGCGCTGATGACGGTCGTGTTCCTCGCGGTGGCATGGGTGCTGCGAGTGGATGAGGTGCGCTGGGTGGTCGGTATGGTCCAGCGGAAGATCGGCCGGGGCGCAGGGGCGACCTCGTAGCATGGGACAACGCTCGTGACGGGCGGCAGCCCGCAGGACGAGGAGAAGGACGGTCCGTGAACACGAACCCGCATCAGGACGCCCTGCGTTCGAGGTGGACCCTGGAGGGGACGATCCCCCTGTCCGGGGTCGCCGACGGCGCGGTGTGGCATCGCGCCCGCTCGGTGGCCACCGGTGAGGCGGTGACCCTGTTCATCGTGCGCGGTGAGGCCGCGCTGGAGACGGCGGACGCGGTCCGTCGCGCCTATCTCGTAGAGGACGAACGGCTCATGCCGGTGCACGAGGTGGTGGTGCTCGACGATCCCCGCGAGGACGGCCCGAGCTCCGGCCCCGGTGCCGCCGACTCCGATCACGCCGACGAGGACGCGCATCCCACCACCGTGGTGGAGTACCCCCTGCCTCCGGCTCCGCCACTGGCGGCGATGCTGGGCAAGGGAGTGCTGCACCCCGAGACGGCCCGGGCCGTGATCGGTGAGGCCGCCATGGGGCTGGAGGTGGCCCGCCGCCGGGGTCTGCGCCATCAGTTCCTCGACTCCAACCGCATCTTCGTCGATCCCCGCACGGGGGTGGTGAAGGTGCTGGGAGTGGGCGTGGAGGCCGCGTCCCATCCGGGCCTCGACCGTTCACGGGAGGTCGCGTCCTTCCAGGACACCGCTGCCCTGACGGCCCTGCTGTACCGGGCGCTGACCGGGCACAGCCCGCGCCCCGACGAGAACGGTGAGGTGCCCAAGCCCTCGGCCGTCGTGGCCGATGGTGCCCCGCAGATCCCGGCTGATCTGGATCTGCTGTGTGAGCTGGTGCTGAACGAGACCAGCGAGGAGATCCCCGAGACCACCCGTGGCCTGATCGCGGCGCTCGAGCCGTGGCAGTCGATCCCGGTCACCCTCGAGGCCTATCGGTCCCACGGCGAGCAGGCCTCTCGAACCGAGAGCGCCAGCCCGAAGAGGCCCACGGCAGGTGCTGAAGGCGGGGGCGGCTCCGCAGGAGCCGGGGCCGAAAGCGGTGCGTCAGGTCTCGCGGCAGCGGCTGCGGCCTCCGGTGCCGTAGCCGGCGGAGGAGCGGCTGCCGACGGGACGGCTGCCGAAGGGGCGGCACCCGCAGCTGCCCCCTCCCCGGGGGGCACCGCGACGGGCGATGCCGCCTCGTCAGACGACTCCTCGAGTGACCTCGATGAGGACGGCCTGGAGAGCACGGCCCTGATGGCGGCCGTGCCCGACGACGAGGACGAGGACGAGCGCGACGGCGAGGACGCCGCGAGCTCGGTCGGTGCCGGGCCGGACACGGGTGCCGGCACCGACGCTGCCACTGGAACCGATGCCGGCCCCGGCTTCGAGCCCGGCCCGGGCGCTGATTCCCGTGCCCACGCCGAGGGCCGCCCGGACGGCACCCGGGGCACCGGCTTCCCGCACGAGGACACGAGCGCGCAGGGCGCCGGCTCCGACGGTTCGGGCGAGGACGCTGTCGCCGCCGAAGGCGAGGCGGCTCAGCAGCAGGCCGCACACAGTTCCGCCGACGCTCAGGCGATCGTGCGGGACCTGCAGCTCGACCAGAAACGCTCCAGCAGTGCCTTCCCCGGCCACCTGGACCTCACCGTGCCGCATCCGCCGGTACCGGCACCCGAGGAGACCTCACCGGCCTCGCGCCAGCATCCCGCTCAGTCCGCCCCGCAGGCGCACGGCGATCACTCCGCGTCGGCAGCGGCCGGGTCCGCCGGAGGGATCGCCGTCTCCGGTGGAGCGATCGCCCAGGGCCCCGGGGCCGCCGAGCCCGCCGAGACGGCGGAGGGTTCCGAGGCCGCCATCCCGTCCCGCCGCTCCGGGACCCACTGGCCACTGGCCTCCGGTTCCGATCCAGCCGAACAAGAGCAACTGGCTCCCCGCTCCACAGAGCCGATCCGGCCCTCCCCGGACCCGAATGCTCCTGGTCACCGGGACGGCACCCCGGCGGCAGCCTCAGCGCAGACCCCCTCCGCTGCGGTGCATCCGGGCCCGGGTGCGGCCTCTCCCACTCCGGTGACCGTCACCGGTCGGTCCGACTCGGTCTCGGCCGTCCCGTCGGAGGGTCCCATCGTGGTGCAGGGCAGACAGCACCGCCCGCTCGAGGATCTGCCGATCGAGGCCGCACAGCCGTCGCCGCGCAGCACCCTGCTCCGCGAAGTCATCTCCGTGGCGGTCGACTCCGATGATCCCGACGCCTATGCGATGGGCGCCTCGCAGCCCGAGCAGCGCTCCCGCCAATCGCAGTGGATCCTGCTGGGCGCGGTGCTGGTCGTGATCGTCGCGCTGGTCTTCGCCGTCTCCACGATCACCTCCGGACTGCGTGAACGGGTCGAGAACCCGCTGAACACGGAGCCGGTCGCTTCGGCGCCTGCAACCGAGGAGGAGACGACGGAGGAAGAGCCCACCGAGGAGGAGCCCACCGAGGAGGAGGAGCTCCCGCCCGCCGAGCTCGACGGGGTCGAACTCCTGGTCGAGGGCAGTGACTCGGACCCCGACAACCTCGATCAGGTCGACCGCATCACCGACGGAGATCCCGGCACGTTCTGGTCCACCCAGCACTACACCTCACCGCAGTACGGCGGTCTCAAGGAAGGTGTGGGAGTGCGGATCGACCTGGCCGAGGAGTCCACCCTCTCGGCGGTGGTGGTGACCACCGCCCGCAACAGCGGCGGCACCCTGGAGCTGCGGGCCGTCGGCGAGGACGACTCCCTGGGCGAGACCCTGGCCAGCGGTGAGTTCGCAGGTGACGGGGAGGTGCGCCTCGAGCCGGACGAGCCGGTCGAGGCGGAGAGGGTGGCCCTGTGGTTGTCCGAGCTCCCGTCTGACAGCAACGAGGCCGGCCGGTTCCGCGGCCGGATCGCGGAGATCCAGGTCGAATGAGCTCTCCACCGCGAGGGAGATCATCCTGGCGGGCGAGGGGCGGGCGCCTCTCGCGCTCCCGCACCGTCCTCGGTGTGCCCAGTCCCGTGATCTTGATCGCAGTGGTGCTCTCGGTACTGCTGGGCATCCTGCTGGCATTTGCGCTGCAGACCAGCACGACCAGCAGCACCGGCATGGGCTCGACGTCGGTGGAGGGCTCGTCGGGGCCGGGAAGAAATGCCTCGGGTCTATCCGTTATCACAGAGAGCACCCTCGGCCCGGAGGTCCAGCGACTGGTCGACTCCGGCACCATCCAGCCGATGGCGAATTTCGATGCAGCACAGTGCCTGAGCGAACAGGGAAGCCAGGATTCGCTCCTGATCATGGAGGAGGTGGCATGGGGACCGGAACAGACACCCGCCTGGCTGCTGATCCACGGACCGATGGATCGCGAGACGCTGCGGGCGAGCGGCGGCACGGTCTCGACCACCGTGGTGCTTCCCACCTGCGGTACGGCAGACGAGAAGGGGGCCGATCCAGCAGACTCCCGTCTGTGGTCCGGACGTGTCATGATCGGCGGCGTCTGAGCTCCCGACCTCCGCTCCGGCCCGCACTCGCCACATGCCCCTGCGCACGACGTCTTCGCCAGCATCGCCACCGCCCTGGCCGCCCTGTCCCGCGCTCTTCGCTCACCTCGTTCACCCCGCTCACTCCGACGCGTGGTCGCTGATCCGACTGCTCCCGGACGATCCTGATGGAAGGACCTCATCCCATGACCCAGCCGATCCAGGCTCTGAACATCCTGGGCGCCCAGACGCCCACCAGCACGTCGAGCGCTCCGGCCGCTGAGACGTCCCCGGCCGAGGGCGACACCGTCCACCAGGTCGTCATCGTCGGCTCCGGGCCTGCCGGCTACACCGCGGCCATCTATGCGGCCCGGGCCGAGATGAACCCCATCGTCATCGCCGGTGCCCTCGATGCCGGCGGCGCGCTGATGACCACGACGGACGTCGAGAACTACCCGGGTTTCGCCGAGGGGATCCAGGGGCCCGAGCTGATGACGGCCATGCAGGAGCAGGCGGAGCGCTTCGGCGCCGAGATCATCTTCGAGGACGCCGTGGACCTGCAGATCGAGGGACCGGTCAAGACCGTCACCCTCGACGACGGCACTGTCTACCGCGCGAAGACGCTGATCATCTCCACCGGCTCGGCGTACCGCAAGCTCGGGATCGACGGTGAGTCGCGCCTGTCCGGCAAGGGCGTCAGCTGGTGCGCGACCTGCGACGGTTTCTTCTTCAAGGACCAGGACATCGTGGTCGTCGGAGGGGGCGACAGTGCCGTGGAGGAGGCGACGTTCCTGACCCGCTTCGGCAAGAACGTCACACTGGTCCATCGCCGCGACGAGCTGCGGGCCTCGAAGATCATGGCCCGCCGTGCCGAGGCCGACCCGAAGCTGCAGTTCCAATGGAACAGTGAGGTGGTCAGCATCAACGGGATCGACAAGGTCGAGTCCGTGACGCTGCGTGACACCCTGACCGGCGAGGAGCGGGACCTGCCCACCTCCGCCGTCTTCGAGGCGATCGGCCACATCCCGCGCACCGAGCTGCTCGAGGGCAAGCTCGAGCTCGACGAGCAGGGCTACATCGTGGTGCAGGGCCGATCGACCTACACCTCCGTGGCGGGCGTGTTCGCGGCCGGGGACGTCGTCGACCACACCTACCGCCAGGCCGTCACGGCGGCCGGCACCGGATGCCAGGCCGCTCTCGACGCCGAGCGCTGGCTGACCGATCAGGCAGCTCTCACCACGGCCGACGTCCAAGATCCGATGACCACGGCCGCCGAGGCGGTCCCGACCGACGAGTCCAATCCGATCAGCGGGACCGACGAGTCCGTGTCCGTGACCCTGCCCAGCGGACGCTGACCGGTCCCGCTCGCGCGGTGCCGACTGCAGCGATGACCGCTCGGGTGACGCCTGAGCCAGGGGCCCGGCCGGTGGTGGTGCTCATCAGCGTCACCTGGGCCGGGCCCTCGCGTCCTGCGCCGACGGTGCTGAGGGAGCTGAGCAGGCGATGGGGACGGGAGATCCGTGCGGTTCTCCTCGAAGACCCCGATGACGAGGTCCTCGATCAGCTCGAGATCGAGCTCGTTCCTACCTGGGTGCGACTGGAGGCCCCGCACTCCGATGCGGTTCCCCGGCCCGGCACGGTGCGGGACCTCGAGATCTCCGGCACGGGATTGGATGGCCAGGGTCTCTTCCTCACCGGCGCATGGCTCGAGACCCATCGCCGGACCGGTGCCCTGCCCAAACATGTCATCGACACCGAGTTCGGGCCACGAGGACTGTAGACACAGCAC
>Ga0209487_1001701_pt1 | contig 18397 bp, 21 predicted proteins | sample Poulit2012_FD_187524 | JGI IMG/M metagenome (GOLD analysis project Ga0209487, IMG submission 187524) | Agricultural soil microbial communities from Georgia to study Nitrogen management - Poultry litter 2012 (SPAdes) (version 2) | ecosystem: Environmental > Terrestrial > Soil > Agricultural land...
CGCACCGAATCGAGTTGCCGCGCGGCCGTGCGGTCTTCGGCTAAAAGCAGCACCCGCCCGTATTGCAGCGGAATCGCCCGCGCCTCCAACACCATCGTGGCCAGGCCGCCCCGGCCGCGGATCGTATCGCGCGGAACTTCAATCGTGATGCGCTGGACCGCCCCGGTGCGCCGCGCTTCTTGGCACAGGCGCTGCAGCGCGGGGAATGTAAAATCGCCGCCCTGAAGCAACTCCATGCGCCGAGCCGGTTCATTGGAGGCGATAACTGCCAGGTTTTTATCGACGAGTGCGCCGCCCGCGGCCGAAGCCTGCAGAACCTCCACCAAATCGGACACCTGGGACGGATCCGAAGTGTCGCCGTCCTTAATATTGCGTCTCCGCGATTTATTAGCACGCACGGAAAGCACCATAATTGCTCCGGTGATCAAGACGACCACTGCGCTGATCCACAACAAAACGAGCCACGGGTTCATAATGGGAAGATTACGACACCCGGGTGAACGGCGGGCACTAATTTGCCGCCCAGCCGTCACCTGTTGTTAACCAAAGCGTGTCCAGGTGTTCACAGCGCTCTGGCACGGTTTTGATGTCTCGTTAAATTTCTGAGAGGACCAAACATGCGCAAAGTCTTCGTAGCCGAACTCGAAGGGATCGGCGAAGACCTTGTTTCGATGAGCCGGGCAGTTGAGGCAGCGATGCGTGATGCTGCAAATGCCCTGCTGAATTGCGATGTGGCACTGGCAGAGAAAGTAATTGCTGCCGATGACGTTATTGACAATATGGAGCGCGAACTAGATGACCGGTGCGTCCTAGTTTTGGCCCAGCAAGCCCCGGTCGCCGGGGATTTGCGCACCGTTGTTTCCGCGCTGCGAATGAGCTCGCGCCTCGAGCGCATGGGCGATCTGGCCGGCCACGTAGCCGCCCTGGCGCGGCGGGCCTACCCCGAACCGGCCATCCCGGATTCGGTGCGCGAAGATTTCCGTCAAATGACGGACGACGCCCAGCGCGTCTCCCGGCGCATCACTCGCTTGCTGGAATCGCGGGATGTGGAATTAGCGGCAGAAATTGAAGCCGATGATGACCGCCTCGATCAGGTCCAGCGCGCCACCTTCGCCACCCTGTTCGGCCCAACTTGGGACGGCGATACGAACCAGATCGTTAACGTCACCCTCGGGGGGCGCTATTTGGAGCGGTTTGGCGATCAGGCCGTGTCGATCGCGCGGCGCATGCGTTTCCTGGTGACGGGCGATATTTCCGCCACCGAATAGGCATTTGTAACGCCCGGGAATACCGTGGTGTGCCTGGGCGTTAAACGTGTGGCAGAATAGACCGCTGGCCCCGCTTCACGTCTTAGCGATAAGCGCTTGGCGACCCGGAGTCACACTGTAAGGAGCATCTTCGTGAAGAGCGACATTCATCCCGAATACGTGGAAACCACGGTGACGTGCACCTGTGGCAACACTTTTACCACCCGCAGCACTAAGCAGGACGGCGAAATTCGCGCCGACGTCTGCAGTGCCTGCCACCCCTTCTACACCGGTAAGCAGAAGATTTTGGACACCGGTGGACGGGTTGCACGCTTCCAGAAGCGTTACGGCAAGAAGGCCGACAACTAGCTTTATACGCAGCGCCGGACGTCTCCTTATCTGAGGAGGCGTTGCGGCGCTGACGTGTTTTCTACCCCCATTTAAATTCTGCAAAGGAGAGCCATGTCCGCACCAACCCGCTTCGCAGGTGCCGTGGCGCTCAAAGCCGAACATGAGGATCTGGAAAAGCAGCTCGCTGATCCGGACGTCCACGCCGATCAGGACCGCGCCCGCAAACTCGGGAAGCGCTACGCCGAACTGACGCCGATCATCAAGGCCTATGACGAGTGGCTCAGCGCCAAAGATGACGTCGCGGCCGCGAAAGAAATGGCCGAAGAGGATCCCGAATCGGCGAGCGAAATCCTGGGCGAACTGCCCGAAATGGAACAACTGGTCGAAGACGCGGCCGAGGAGTTGCGCCACCTGTTGCTGCCCCGTGACCCAGACGATGGGCGCGACGTAATTTTAGAAGTCAAAGCCGGTGAAGGCGGCGACGAATCGGCCCTCTTCGCGGGCGACCTGTTGCGCATGTACCTGCGGTTTGCGGAAATCCAGGGCTGGCGCACCGAAATTTTAGATAACGCCGAATCGGATCTGGGCGGCACGAAGTCCGTCACGGTCGCGGTAAAGCGGCGGGGCACTGGCCCGGCAGAAGATGGCGTGTGGGCGCACCTGAAATACGAGGGTGGCGTCCACCGCGTCCAGCGAGTGCCCGTAACTGAGTCCCAGGGGCGCATCCACACTTCTGCGGCCGGCGTGCTGGTACTTCCTGAGCCGGAAGAAACCGGCGAAATTGAAATCGACCCGAACGAAATCCGCATCGACGTTTATCGCTCTTCCGGTCCGGGCGGACAGTCGGTTAACACGACCGACTCCGCGGTGCGCATCACTCACATTCCCACGGGCATCGTCGCCTCGTGTCAAAACGAGAAATCACAAATTCAAAACCGCGAAGCGGCCATGCGGATTCTGCGGGCCCGCCTCCTGGCCCAGGCGCAGGAAGAGGCGGAAGCCGAAGCGGCATCTGCGCGCCGCTCCCAGGTGCGCACGGTAGACCGCTCGGAGCGAATCCGCACTTATAACTTCCCCGAAAACCGGATTACTGACCACCGCACCGGATATAAGGCATATAACCTGGATGCAGTCCTAGGCGGCGAACTCGAACCCGTCGTGCGCTCGGCAATCGACGCGGATGCGGCTGCGAAACTCGCGGCAGCTGGTGATGACTGAGCATCCCTCGCTGAGCCAGGCGATCACCCGGGCTGCATCGGTTCTCACGGCCGCCGGAATCACGACAGCGCGCACTGATGCTGAACTGCTTGCCAGCCACCTCCTGGGGATCTCCCGCGGCGAATTAGCAGCCGCCCAAATTACGGGCCGCAACCTCGAATTTGATTTCGGCTCCTATGCCCAACTCGTGGCCGACCGTTCCCAACGCATCCCACTGCAGCACCTGACCGGAACAGCGCCTTTTCGCAATCTGGAACTGGCTGTTGGGCCGGGCGTATTCATTCCGCGCCCCGAAACCGAATCGGTCGCGCAGGCCGCCATCGACGCGGTGGCCGCAGCGGTCGCGGCAGCGCCCCACCCGCGCGATCCGGTAATCGCCGTCGATCTGTGCACCGGATCCGGCGCTATCGCGCTCGCCCTCACCCAAGAAACCGCGGCCAGCGAAATTCACGGCGTCGAATACAGCGAACTGGCTTTCGCCTGGGCCCAGCGCAATCACGAGCTGCTGGCGCAAAGCGACGGCGCCGACCTCGCCTCCAAGCTGCAACTCCACCAAGCCGATGCGACCGACCCCCACACCCTGGCCGAACTTGATGGCCTGGTCGCCGTTGTGGTCTCCAACCCGCCCTATATTCCGCCCGACCAGGTGCCCGTAGACGTGGAAGTGCGCGAACACGATCCGGAAATTGCGCTTTACGGCAGGGGAGCCGACGGGCTGGAGGTGCCACGCGCCGTCCTAAATCGGGCACAGCAGTTGCTGCGACCCGGGGGAGTGGTCGTCATGGAACACGCGGAAGTGCAAGCGCCCGCCCTGCGCGCCGCCGCAGCCGCGATGGGTGGCTGGGAGGAAATCCAAACCCGCCCGGATTTAACTGGACGACCCCGCATGCTGTATGCCAGATGTGCCGCCGGTGGCGCGAAGATGGGAGAGTAGAGCCTGTGAGTTTGTTCGACTGCACAGATGCGCAAACCTGGGGCCCGTCCCTAGACGAAGCCGTCAACGCCATCAACCGCGGGACGCTCATCGTGCTGCCCACCGACACCGTCTACGGCATCGGAACCGACGCGTTCTCGGCCTCCGGAGTATCCGCGCTCCTGGCAGCCAAGGGACGCAGCCGCCAATCACCCCCGCCCGTGCTCGTCCCCGACCACCGCACGCTGGCGGCATTAACGATTAACGCTCCCGCGGCCGTAACCGCGCTCACCGAGAAATTTTGGCCCGGCGGCCTGACAATCATTTGCCAGGCCCAACCCGCCCTCACCTGGGACTTAGGCGAAACCCAGGGCACCGTGGCCGTGCGCATGCCCGACCACCCCGCGGCCCTGGCCCTGCTGCGCCGCACCGGACCGCTGGCCGTATCGAGCGCGAACCTAACGGGCGCTGCTCCCGCCAAAACCGTCGCCGAAGCGCAAGCGCAGCTCACCGACTCGGTGGGTGTTTATCTCGACGGCGGGCCCGTGCCCGGGGGAGTGCCCTCCACAATCGTGGACGCAACCTCCGAGGAATTAACGGTGCTGCGCCCCGGTGCCATCAGTTTCGAAGAACTGCAAGCCGTTGTTCCCGACATCAAACCCAAACAGGAACCACCTGCATGAGGGTTTATCTCTTCGTCCTCCTAATCTCCGCGCTGGTCACCTACCTCGTGACACCGATGGTGCGGGTGCTGGCGCGGCGCGTGGGGGCGATGACGCCCGTGCGGGATCGAGATGTGCACACGATCCCCACCCCGCGACTGGGGGGCCTGGCCATGTACGGCGGATTCGCGCTGTCAATCATTTTGGCCAGCCAGATGCCCTTCCTGGAGGGCGTTTTTACCGATTCCGGGGCGGCGTGGGGCATCGTCATTGCCGCCGGCCTGGTGTGTTTGCTGGGAATGGCCGATGACATTTGGGACCTCGACCCGCTCACCAAATTTGTAGGCCAGGTGCTGGCGGCTGGCTACCTGGCGTGGAAGGGCGTGCAATTAACGACCCTCCCAGTCGGCGGGGTGACGGTCGTATCGGCGCGCATGTCTTTGGTTTTGACGGTGCTGGCGGTCGTGACGGCCATCAACGCGGTTAATTTTGTGGACGGCCTAGACGGGCTCGCGGCCGGCATCGCGATGATCGGCGGCTCCGCGTTCTTCATCTATTCCTACCTGCTGACGCGCGATGCCTCCCCGGGGGACTTTTCCTCCCTCGCCTCGCTCGTCGTTGCCGCCCTCGTGGGTTGTTGTCTGGGCTTTTTACCCCACAACTTCCATCCCGCCCGCATCTTCATGGGCGACTCCGGTGCCATGTTTTTGGGACTCACGCTCGCCGCATCGACCGTGACCGTGACCGGCCAAGTGAACCCGAATGTCGTTTCGCGCGCGGAACTTTTTCCCGCTTTCGTTCCGATCCTGGTGCCGATTGCGGTCCTACTCGTTCCCCTCGCCGACTTGTTACTCTCGGTGGTGCGACGAGTAAGCAAGGGGCGCTCACCATTTCATGCCGACCGCATGCATTTACATCACCGGTTGCTCGCGCTGGGCCATAGCCACCGCGGGGCCGTGGTGATCATGTATTTGTGGACGGCGGTCTGGGCCTTTGGTGCAGCACTTCTGGTTTTGATGCCGCCCAGCCAGGCAATTTGGATCTGGGTGGCCGCATTCATCGTGGCCCTAATCCTTACGCTGGGACCACTACGTTCCCTGTTGCAACGCTCGATTCCCGTGCGGATTCGAGCCAAAGAAAAGACAAAAAATGAGTGACGAGACTCCGGTCCCCACCGGATTTGAGCCCCTGCCCGATGAGGCCGGGGCCGCAATGCGCGTTATTTTGCGCCAAGCCCTGCGCTGGGCCGTGACCCTGACCATTGTCGTAGCGGTTTTGGGCGCGGCTATCGGCTGGTTTGTCGCCGAGATGCCGGGCGTGTGGGGAGCGCTCATGGGCGCTGCTTTGACCCTCGTATTTTGTGGCACCACGATCGTTGCGATGATGCTCACAACGAACTCGGGCGCCACCACCATGGCCGGAGTCGTAGTGGGCTCCTGGTTTTTGAAGGTCGTGGTGACTTTAGGGCTTGTTATCGCGGTTCGTGACGCAACGTTTTATGATAAGCCAGTGTTCGTGGCGACCGTCGTGGTCGCTGTCATAGGTACTTTGGCCCTTGATATGCGTGCCGTTTCTAGCGGACGCATGCCATACACTGGCAGGTGAATTTAAATGTTGAATCAATATGCGTTAGGCTCGCCCTCGGACCTGCCAACCAGCCAAACTGAGTTGCATCGCGATATTTTCTTATCGCCTAAGCGACTTGGCGCGGTGCTGACTTCCAGGAGAACGCCCTGTCAACCGTAGCGACGACAATGCTGTTCGCCGCCGCTGGAGGAGACGGTGGATTCGAAGCCCCCGGGATCGGTGAATTTTTCCCCGCGCCCATCCTGTTTGAAGGAACGGTCTTCGAGCTAAACCGCATCCAGCTCGTGCGCATTGTTGCGACCCTCGTATTAGCGGTACTTTTCTGGCTCGCGAGTCGGAATGTGCGCCTGGTCCCCACGCGGGCCCAGTCGATTGCCGAGATGGCCCTAGACTTCGTCCGCGTCAACATCGCTGAAGAGGTCATCGGAAAGAAACGCGCTCGGCCCTATGTGCCGGTGCTGACCTTCATGTTCTTCGCGATTCTCGCAATGAACCTCACGGGCATCATTCCCGGACTCAATATTGCGGGCACCTCTGTCATTGGGGTCCCGCTCCTCCTGGCGATCGTTTCGCTCTTCGCGTTCATAATTGCCGGAGTTAAAGCCCAGGGTGGTTGGGGCTTTACCAAAAACGCGCTGTTCCCCCCGGGCGTGCCCTGGCCGCTGTACTTCATCTTGACGCCGATTGAGATTCTTTCGACGTTCATTTTGCGGCCCGCAACGCTCACCATTCGTCTCTTGGCCAATATGGTCGCCGGCCACTTGCTGCTCGTGACCTTCTTTGCCATGACGCACTATCTGTTCTTCGAAGCAGCTGCCGCAGTCAAGGGTGTGGGCGTCATCGCTTTCGGTGCCGCATTCGCATTCACGCTCTTCGAAATTTTTGTGGCAGCGCTTCAGGCATATATCTTCACCCTGTTATCTGCCGTTTACCTCAGTCTCTCCATTGGAGACGAGGCGTAAATAAAAACCTCGCATCGCCGCCCGGCGTTGTGAAAACCCACCGCACGTCGACCGGAAGTAAGTTCCGGGCGAATTTGGAAGGAATTGACAAGTGGACACCAGCACAATTCTTGCCGCCGTTGAAGGCAACATTGCAACCGTCGGCTACGGCCTCGCAACGCTCGGCCCGGCCATCGGTATTGGTTACCTCGTGGCAAAGACCCAGGAAGCAACTGCTCGTCAGCCCGAGGTTGCCGGCCCGCTGCGTATCAACATGTTCATTGGTATGGCTCTGGTTGAAGCTCTCGGTCTGATCGGCCTGGTTGCGGGTCTGCTGTTCTAATGTTTGCGACTCTGACACTCGCTGAGGAGCTGGAGGTCTCGGGTAGAGACCTCTTGCTGCCGGCTACCTACGACCTGATTTGGGCCGCGGTCTGTCTCGCCATCATCGCCTACGTCTTGTTGAAGAAGGCCCTGCCTGCCTTCACCAAGGTGTTAGACGAGCGCTCAGCCAAGATTGAGGCTGGCCTGGCATATGCAGAAACCGCCCAGGAACAGGCGCGGGAAGCTGAAGAAGAGCGTCGCGCAATTGTGGATGCCGCTCGCAGCGATGCTGCTGCTGCTCGCGAAGCCGCGCGTGCTGAAGCCGCCGATATGGTTGCTGAAGCCCGCGAGAACGCGAAAGCAGAAGCAGCACGCATCGTCGAGAACGGCCAGCGTCAGGTGGAGGCCGAACGGCAGGCAGCCGCAGTCTCTCTCCGTGCCGAGGTTGGCGCGCTAGCAACCGAGCTCGCCTCCAAGATAGTGGGCGAAGCACTGGCTGATGAGGCACGCCAATCGCGCGTAGTTGACCGGTTCCTCGAGGATCTCGAGAGCCAAGCTCTGGGCACGACAAAGGAGAACTGATGCACGGTACGAGCCTTGCGTCGGCGAAGGCAGTGTTGGCGGACGCAGAACCCGTCCTCGCTGCTGCTGGGGCCGACGCCGAGACGATTGGCGAGCAGTTGCTTGACGCCGTCTCGGCTCTGGACGGCTCGGGCTCGCTGCGGCGAGCACTAACCGACCCTGCGCGCGCTGGTGCCGATAAGGCTGCCCTCGTGCGGCAACTTTTTGCGGCCGCCGATAAGCGGACGGTCAGCATTCTGGAGCAGTTGGCCGCCCGGCGCTGGTCAAAAGAAGGCGATTTGGGCGATGCAGTGGAATATCTGGGTGTTGAGGCCCTGCTTATAGCCGCAGAGAACGCGCAACAGATGCAGACGGTTGCAGACCAGTTGTTCCAGTTCGACCGCGAGGTGCACCGCTACCGGGACCTTCGCATCGCATTGGCTGACCGCGAACTCCCCGCGACCCAGCGCACCGCAGTTATCGAGAAACTCATTGGGAAGCGTGCACATCCCATTGCGCTCGAACTCGCCAAGCGCGCGGTAGCCCACCCGCGTGGCCGCAGCCTGACGGCATCTTTGGTTCTCATCGGAGACCTCGCTGCCGCTCGCCGCGATCGCAAGGTGGCCACCGTTACTTCGGCAGCAGCGCTGTCGGATGCTCAGCGTGACCGCATCAAGAGCCTGCTGAACGAAATCTACGGATTTGAAGTTCAGCTAAATGTCGCCGTTGAGCCCGAAGTTTTGGGCGGGATGCGCATCCAAATTGGCGATGAAGTGTTCGACGCCACGGTGCTAAGCCGCCTAAGTGAAGCTCGCCGTAGTTTCGCTAGTTAGATTTAAAAGACCATTTCTTACCGCCGTGACGTTCGGCGATAACGAGGAGAGCAGGAACCGCAGATGTCTGATCTGAGCATCAGCCCGGAGGAGATCCGTGAAGCGCTGGACGAATATGTCCGCTCGTACTCCCCGGCCGGCACCGCAAGCGAGGAAGTCGGGCGAGTAACCCTCGCTGGCGACGGCATCGCCCAGGTAGAGGGCCTGCCGGGAGCCATGGCCAACGAGCTGCTGCGCTTTGAAGACGGCACTCTCGGCCTGGCACTCAACCTGGACGTACGCCACATTGGTGTTGTTGTTCTGGGTGAGTTCACCGGAATTGAAGAGGGGCAGGAAGTTCGCCGCACCGGAGAAGTCCTCTCCGTGCCCGTTGGCGACGCGTTCCTGGGCCGCGTAGTTGACCCACTGGGTGAGCCCATTGACGGTCTGGGCGAAATCGCCTCGACTGGTCGCCGCGCCCTTGAGCTGCAGGCTCCCTCGGTTATGGCCCGTAAGTCCGTAGATGAGCCGCTCCAAACCGGCTTGAAGGCAATCGACTCGATGGTTCCCATCGGTCGCGGCCAGCGCCAGCTCATCATTGGTGACCGCCAAACCGGTAAGACCGCGCTGGCGATCGACACGATCATTAACCAAAAGGCGAACTGGGAGTCCGGTGACCCCACCAAGCAGGTGCGCTGCATTTACGTAGCTATCGGCCAGAAGGGTTCGACCATTGCTGGTGTCCAATCCGCTCTGGAAGAAGCCGGCGCCCTCGAATACACCACGATCGTGGCCGCTCCGGCGTCCGATCCGGCTGGCTTTAAGTACCTGGCGCCCTACACGGGTTCGGCTATCGGTCAGCAGTGGATGTACGACGGCAAGCACGTCCTGATCATCTTTGATGACCTGTCGAAGCAGGCCGAGGCCTACCGCGCCGTGTCGCTACTGCTGCGCCGCCCGCCGGGCCGCGAAGCGTACCCCGGTGACGTCTTCTACCTGCACTCCCGCCTGCTCGAGCGCTGCGCCAAGCTGAGCGACGAAATGGGTGGCGGTTCCATGACCGGCCTGCCCATTATTGAGACCAAGGCGAATGACGTTTCGGCATATATTCCGACCAACGTCATTTCGATTACTGACGGTCAGATCTTCTTGCAGTCCGACCTCTTCAACGCGGACCAGCGTCCGGCTGTTGACGTTGGTATCTCCGTCTCCCGTGTTGGTGGCGACGCGCAGATTAAGGCGATGAAGAAGGTTTCCGGAACGCTGAAGCTCGATCTCGCGCAGTACCGCTCGCTGGAAGCGTTCGCGATGTTCGCCTCCGACTTGGATGCGGCCTCGCGCGCCCAGCTCACGCGTGGTGCGCGTTTGATGGAACTGCTCAAGCAGGGCCAGTACGATCCGTACCCGGTTGAAGATCAGGTCGTATCGATCTGGGCCGGTACCAAGGGCCACCTTGATGATGTGCCGCTCGAAGATGTGCTGCGGTTCGAAAGCGAACTGATCGACCATGTGCGCCGCAATACCGACGTACTTGCGACAATCGCTGATACCGGCCAACTCTCCGAAGAGACGGAAGAAGCACTTGGCGACGCGATCGCTGCATTCCGTGAAAGCTTCCTGCTCAAGGACGGTTCCCCACTCGTATACAGCGAAGACGATGAGGACGAACCTGCCCCCATTGAACAAGAGCAGATCGTCCGGCAGAAGCGGGGCTGATTATGTCCGCTTCTCAGCGCGTCTATAAGGCGCGAATCGCTTCCACCAAATCGCTGCAGCAGATGTTCAAAGCGATGGAACTCATTGCTGCATCGCGTATTGGTAGAGCCCGGGATCGGGCCGAGGCGGCGCGTCCATACGTGGAGGCCCTGACTCGGGCCGTATCTGCTGTGGCCACGCACTCGGATGCCGAGCACCCGATCGTGCAGGCTCGCACCGAAACCAACCGCGCCGCACTCCTCCTGCTGACCTCGGACCGGGGCATGGCCGGTGCCTATTCCGCCAACGTGATCCGTGAGGCCGAGCGCCTCGCGGAGCGACTGGAACAGGACGGCAAGCAGGTAGCGCGTTACGTAGTGGGTCAGCGTGGCACCAGCTACTTCCAGTTCCGCGAAATTCCGGTCGTGCGCTCCTGGGTTGGTAACACCGATGCTCCTGAAGCGACCACCGCGAAGGAGATCTCCGAGGAATTGCTCCGCGCATTCACCGCCCCGGTTGAAGATGGCGGGGTCGATGAACTGCACATTGTTGACACGCGATTCATCAACATGGTGACGCAAGAACCCCGCGTAGTGCGCATGTTGCCGCTGGAGATTGTCGAAGGCGTAGCAGAACCGGGTGCAGATCCGTTGCCGCTGTACAGCTTTGAGCCCTCGCCCGAAGAGGTGCTTGATGCGGTGCTGCCGCGCTATGTCGAATCCCGGATTTGGAACGCCCTGCTCCAAGCAGCGGCCTCCGAACTCGCGGCCCGCCAGCGCGCCATGCACACGGCAACTGAAAACGCCGAAGACCTTATTCGCGACTACACGCGGCTGGCTAACGCCGCGCGCCAGAGCGAAATTACCCAGGAGATCTCTGAGATCGTCTCGGGTGCCGATGCACTGGCTGCCAGTTAACGCTTAGCCAACCGAAGAAACTAACCTGTCCCGTGAGACAACCTGAAGCGAGAGAGACATGACGACCACCGCCACTGAAGCCGTTTCCGGCCTGCAAGACGCCCCGGGCCAGGGCCGCGTCGCGCGGGTAATCGGCCCCGTTGTGGATGTCGAATTCCCGGCGGATGCCGTCCCCGACATTTACAATGCGCTGACCGTTGAGATCGACATGAGTGATCAGGGTGACGAGAAGTTCACCCTCACCATGGAGGTCAACCTGCACCTAGGTGACAACCTGGTGCGCGCTGTTGCACTGAAGCCCACCGACGGCCTCGTGCGGGGCGCAAAAGTAATCGACACGGGTGCGCCTATTTCTGTTCCTGTTGGTGATGTGACCAAGGGTCGCGTCTTCAACGTAACCGGTGACTGCCTCAACCTGCCCGCCGGTGAAACCCTCGAGGTCACTGAGCGCTGGCCAATTCACCGCAAACCACCGAATTTCGACCAGCTGGAATCAAAGACCGAGATGTTCGAAACGGGCATCAAGGTCATCGACCTTCTCACCCCGTACGTCCAGGGTGGAAAGATTGGTCTCTTCGGTGGTGCCGGTGTCGGTAAAACCGTTTTGATTCAGGAAATGATTTACCGCGTTGCGGAAGACCACGACGGTGTCTCCGTATTCGCCGGTGTCGGTGAGCGTACCCGTGAGGGTAACGACCTCATCGCGGAAATGACCGAGTCAGGCGTCATCGACAAGACCGCCCTCGTCTTCGGCCAGATGGACGAGCCCCCGGGCACGCGTCTGCGCGTTGCGCTGTCGGCTCTGACGATGGCCGAGTACTTCCGTGACGTGCAGAACCAGGACGTGTTGCTCTTCATTGACAACATCTTCCGTTTCACGCAGGCCGGTTCCGAGGTTTCCACGCTGCTGGGCCGCATGCCCTCAGCAGTTGGCTACCAACCGAACCTCGCTGACGAGATGGGTCTGCTGCAGGAGCGCATTACCTCTACCCGCGGTCACTCGATTACGTCGCTGCAAGCAATTTACGTCCCTGCTGACGACTACACCGACCCCGCGCCGGCAACGACGTTCGCGCACCTGGATGCCACGACCGAACTTTCGCGTGAAATTGCTTCCCGCGGTCTGTACCCGGCCGTTGACCCGCTGGCTTCGACGTCACGCATCTTGGACCGCCGCTACGTGGGCAATAAGCACTACGAAGTTGCCACCCACGTGAAGTCGATTCTGCAGCGCAACAAGGAACTCCAGGACATCATCGCGATTCTTGGTGTTGACGAGCTGTCTGAAGACGACAAGGTCGTAGTAAACCGCGCGCGCCGCATCGAACAATTCCTGTCGCAAAATACCTACATGGCTGAGAAGTTCACCGGTGTTGCAGGCTCGACCGTTCCGGTATCGGAAACGATCGAGGCGTTCGAGAACATTGCCGAAGGCAAGTACGACGATATTCCGGAGCAGGCGTTCTTCAACATTGGTGGCCTCGAAGATCTTGAGCGCAACCACGCCCGCTTGAAGAAGGAACTGGGTCTTTAATTAGGTTCCAGGAAGTTTGACTCCGTGTCGGACAACCCCATGCTGGTTGTTCGACACGGAGTATTAATCTAGAAATAGTTACTGAGCAATAAGGAGCGTTCGTGGCTGAGTTGCAGGTTGACGTAGTTGCGGCTGACCAGACCATATGGTCCGGCTCGGCTCGCTCCGTTGTGGTGCCCGCTGTGGGCGGGGAGCTCGGTGTCCTGGTCGGACACGAGCCCTTAATGGCTGTCCTGGGCACGGGCCGCGTGCGCGTGACACCCAGCGGCGGGAAATCCGAGCAGATTGCTAAGGATATTTCGGGTGGATTCGTTTCAGTCGACGATGACACTGTGACCATTGTCATCGACACCGTCGTCAATACTGAGGCTTGATAAATGGAGACTTTGTGGCCGATTTTGTCGGTCGTTTGTCTCCTCCTGCTGCTGGGAGCGATCGGATTTATCGGACGCTTCCGCTCCCTGTCCACCCGCGTGGGCTCCTTTAATTGCGGATTTCGGCGCGGCTCTCGCCCCGCGATCTGGAAACAGGGAATTGCCCATTACTGCGTAGATCGCATTGACTGGTATCGGACGGCGTCGCTTTCGTTCCGTCCGAGCCAAAGCTGGTCCCGGGATGAGTTGGATCTGATTTCTAAACACCCGGTGACCGAAAGCGATGGCATGCGCGTACGGGACTTTTCGATGCGCATTACGTGCCGCTCTGGCAACCAAGAGTTTGAACTCGCGATGAGCGACGACGCCTATTCGGGGCTTCGATCTTGGGTAGAGTCCGCACCGCCGGGACGCTATGGACGCGTGGTCTGAGGGCCACGCTTTTTTGATGCCCTAAATGGCCCGCTCGCCGTGTTCCCCGCAGACCCGCGCGATAAGTGCAGCCTTTTGCCGCTCCCAGCGTTAAAATGCTGCGAGTTTGGTGGGAAGACCCCTAGCGTCCGCGCTTCTTGGGCGGTTCCAGGCGCCCGCCGGCGGGCTGCCACAGCACATCGCCGCTCGCGCCGTTGGCATAGCGCGCCACAATGAACAACAGGTCAGATAACCGGTTTAGGTACTTCGCGGTCAGTGGGTTCACCCCGCCGTCCGGATCATCCCCAAACTCGGCAATGGCGGCCCACGCGGCGCGCTCCGCGCGCCGCACCACAGTCGAAGCCACATGAAGTTGCGCGGCAACCACGGTTCCACCGGGCAAAATGAATGAGTTTAACTTCGGTAAATCCGCGCCGAAATGGTCGCAGTATTCCTCTAGCTCGGTGATCCACTCCTCGTGGACGCGCAGTTCCGGGCCGCTCGGCGTCGGATTCTGCGGCACCGAAAGGTCGGCACCCACATCAAAGAGATCGTTTTGGGTGCGCTCCAAAACATCCGCCAACTCGCCCGCGTCGATATCCGCGGGCGCAGTCTCAGTCTGGCGCAAGAACGCGACGGCCACACCGATGGCCGCATTGGCCTCATGCGTATCGGCATAGGCCACGAGGCGGGAATCTGTTTTCGCCACTCGTTCGAAGTTTCCCAGCGCGGTCGAACCGTCATCGCCGGTGCGCGTATAAATGCGGGTGAGGTGAACCATGGCCCCAGGTTAGGGCGTTAGTTGTTGGCGTGCACCCACTGGCCTGCACGCGCGACCGCCAGGGGATTCAGCTCCCCGTCCGTGACTAGAACATCCGCGCGGAGCCCCGCGTGCAGCGCGCCGACGGTTTCTTCCAACCCCAAGGCTCGGGCCGGGGTAGCGGAACCCGCGCGCACCGCCTCGACGAGCGAAATGCCCGCCGCCACGGTCGAACGCACCACATCGAGCAGGTGGGCTGTTCCACCCGCGATCGAGTCGCCGTCCACCAGCCGCGCGACCCCTTCGGTTACGCGGACCCGCACCGGCCCCAAATCATATTCACCATCGGGCATGCCCGCCGCAGCCATCGCATCGGTGACGAGCATGATTGCGTCGGGGCCAACCAGTTCGAAAACGGAGCGCACCGTGGCCGGATGGAGGTGGGTGCCGTCGGCGATGAGTTCCACGATGATGTCCCCGCGCGCGGCTCCCGCCAGGCAGGCCGCAATCGGCCCGGGATCGCGATGATGCAGGGGCCGCATCCCGTTGAAGAGGTGGGTTGCGGTGGGAAGGGAGGCGCGCGCGTCCCAGCCCCGGAGTTTTTCTACCGAAAGCGCGATGGCCTCTTCCACCACCTCGTAGTGCGCGTCGGTGTGGCCGATTGAAGGGAGGGCGCCGACGTCCGCCAGCGCCGCAATTACCCCGTCTGCGCCGAGCATGCCTTCCAGTTCGGGCGCAATCGTCATGGTCGCGAAGAAGCCCTGGGCCTTTTCGCCCACCGCGCGCACCAGATCCGCGTCGGGCACCTGCATGTGATCGGGATTTTGCGCCCCGCAGCGCGCCGCCGATAGGAACGGCCCTTCCAAGTGGATTCCGGCCAGCTCTCCGGCCGCGCATAATTCGGTCAGCGTCGCCACGCGCTCCAGCAGAGTTTCGCGATCAGCGGTCACCAGCGACGCGATGAGCGAGGTGGTGCCGTGGCGCAGGTGCTCGCGCGCTGCAATCGCGGCTTCGGCGGCCGTGGTGGCATCGGGAAAACTGGCTCCGCCCCCGCCGTGGCAGTGGCCATCGACCAGCCCGGGCAGGATATAACTACCAGTCGGCACCTGGTTTGCGTCGCCCAGCGCGGCGCCGTGGCCGGCGTCTTGCGCGTTCGATACTTCGCCAACCCAGGTAACGCGATCATCAGCCGTGACCAGCAGGCCATCAGCGATGACCTCGGTCGGGGTGACGATAGCGCCGCGCAGCGCGGCAATCGGGGAACCTACGGGAGCTGAAAATTTCTGTGGTGCGGTCACATTTTTAAGTCTGCCAAATACGGCACCCCGCTGGGGCGGCGACCCGCCGCGATCCCTAGAAGAGGCGCGAATCCGGGTCGTCGAGGCCGCGCATTGCGTCATAGTCCAATACGACACAGCGAATGCCCCGATCTTCGGCCAGGACGCGGGCTTGCGGTTTGATCTCCTGGGCCGCGAAAATTCCCGCGACCGGCGCGAGTAGCGGGTCGCGGTTCAACAGTTCGAGATAGCGGGTGAGCTGTTCCACGCCATCAATTTCGCCGCGGCGCTTGATCTCTACCGCCACGGAAGCACCGGAATGATCGCGCGCCAAAATATCGACCGGCCCAATCGCGGTGGGGAATTCCCGGCGTACCAATTGCCAGCCGCTGCCCAAAGTTTCGATCTGCTCGGCGAGCAGTTTTTGCAAATGCGCTTCGACGCCGTCCTTAACTAAGCCCGGATCCACCCCCAACTCGTGCTGGGAATCGTGATGGATTTCATAAACATTGATCACGAGCTGGTCACCGGACTTGGTGTTTTGCACCGTCCAGCGCGCTTGGGCGCCGGGGGAGTCCAAAACCTCGGCTGCGGCGTCCTCGTCCGGGTCGAGGTCTTCAAATTTTACGGTCGCCGGCGGAGACATCCAGTTCAGTGGCTTATAAGAGCCGCCATCGGAGTGCACTAAAACCGATCCGTCGGCCTTAAACATCAGCAGGCGCTTGGCCTTGGCCAGATGCGCAGTCAAGCGGCCGGCATAGTCAACTGAGCAGGTAGCAACCACAATTCGCACGCTCTTAAGGCTAGTCGCAACCCATTTGCGTGGAGCCGACCCGGGGTCGGCAAAGCAGACAGGGCATTATGGACGGCGTGGCTAAGCGTCCGCGTTCACGTCGCCGCGGTCCGGGGATGACCGGGCGAGGTCCGCGTGCCCGCGATGCGGAATATCGGCCCCTAGATTTTGACCGGGCGCTGGGCGGAGCGCCGCGGCGCGAAGAGAGCCACGGACGCTCCTGGTTTAGCCGCCGCGTCAAGGGCAGCGAAAAAACCTATACCTGCCCGGGCTGTCGGCAAATAATCCCGGCGGGAACCGCGCACGTGGTGGCGTGGATGGCCGACTCGATCATGGGGGACGAGGCAGCGATTTCCGACCGCCGGCACTGGCATTCGGGCTGCTGGGCCGCGCGAGATCGGCGCAGATAGCGCAGACTGGGGCCAATTGATGATGCCAGTCGGCGCGTAGGTGCGCCGCGATGTAAGGAGGCTCCCATGTCGGACCCGTATTTTTTACACTATGAAGATCGCGCGGCAATCACCGATTCCAACCGCGTACCGCTGGTTTTAATTCACGCGTTTCCCGTGGGGCCCGAAATGTGGAACGACGTGGTCGAATTGCTCTCGGGTCGGAATCTGGTTGTTGACCTGCCTGGTTTTGGGAACACGCCCGTGCCCGATGGCGCTCCAAACCTGGATGATGCCGCGGACGCGCTCGCCGCAACCCTTGATCGAACCGGAATCGATAAAGCCGTTATCGCGGGCCTCTCGCTGGGCGGATATGTGGCGCTGGCCTTCTTAGAGCGCCACGCTGACCGCGTCGCGGGCCTGGGTTTACTCGACACCCAGTTGGACGCAGACTCCGAGGAGAAGCGCGCGCAGCGGGCCCAAACGGTTGATTCGGTGCGCAATATCGGAACCAAGGCGCTGTCGATTAGTGAACTCTTGGGCGAGACCACGCATAAGACGCAGCCGCTCGTGGTGGCTAATGCCGAGCAGTTGGCGCGCGAGGCTCACCCCGATGGCGTGGTTTGGGCGCTCGAAGCGATGGCGAGCCGCCCGGGGCGCGCCTATGTGGTGCGCGAAGCGGGTGTGCCCGTTTTGCTGTTGGCCGGGTCAGAGGACACCATGACACCAATTTCGGTGTTGGAGGAGCCGCTGGCAGAAATCGATGACGTTGCGGCGGTCACCGTGGAGCAAGCGGGTCACCTTTCGGCCATGGAACAGCCAAATGAGGTCGCGGAAGCATTGGACGAACTGGTCGGGCGGGCAAATTAAGCCCGCCCGCTAAGCGGCCGGCGGTTAAGCAGCCGGAAGTTAGGTAGCCGGCCGTTACGCAGCCGGCCGTCATGCCGCAGGCCGTTACACGCCCAACTAGTTGCGGTCGGCTTCGGCGTCTTCTTCTACTGCAATGAGTCCGGTGTCCGCGTCGCTTTCGGCGGCGCTGGGCTCATCGTCGGAACCGGTCTCGTCGTCGGAAGTGGGATCGTCGGCAGGGGCTGCATCTGCGTCGCTGCCCGCAGCGCTCGCAGCATCCGCAGCGCCCGGCTCTTCCACCTCGGCCTGCAGCGCGTCCATTTCATCGGTCGCGGCGTTGAGATCCTCTTCCACCTGCGCGACACGGGCGAGCATCTGCTCATTCGGCGCGGGGTCCTGCCCCAGGAGCGAACGCAGTTCGTCGAGGTATCCGGTAATCGCTTCCCGCTGCCGGTTGAGGTCATTAACTTGACGCTGCGCGGTCGTGCGCTCGCGTTCGGCCTCGCTCATGGCCTCCGAAAGCGTGGCATCCGCGTGCTCGCGTGCCTCCCCGACAATGCGGTCGGCATTTTGGCGGGCATTGGAGAGGATATCCGCGGCCTGCTGATCCGCTTCGCGCTGAATAACTTCCGCCTTCTCCAACGCCCGGGCGAGGCGCTCTTCTGCCTCTGCGGCGTGGGTTTCTGCCTCGCGGACCATGCGCTCCGTTTCGGCGCGGGCTTTTTCGTGGCGTTCCGCATCGGCGCGTTCCGATTCTTCGCGGCGGGCAGCGAGTTCGATTT
>Ga0209487_1001702_pt1 | contig 18395 bp, 15 predicted proteins | sample Poulit2012_FD_187524 | JGI IMG/M metagenome (GOLD analysis project Ga0209487, IMG submission 187524) | Agricultural soil microbial communities from Georgia to study Nitrogen management - Poultry litter 2012 (SPAdes) (version 2) | ecosystem: Environmental > Terrestrial > Soil > Agricultural land...
TGATACGCCGCGTTCAACGCAGGTCGTCGCGATCGCACTGGGGTCTTTGGCGCGCGAGTGGGAGGGCGAATTACCTTCCGGAATTATGGACGGCGTCGCTGAAATTCCGCTGTTTGATGACCTTTTGGGCTGGACTACTGAGCCGGCGGCCACCGATGTGGCCGTTGAGCATGTGGAGGGCCACGATCGGACCTATGGCGATTTATTGAACTACGCAGCGACGTTTGCCCAGGGGCGTGATCGCGACGAAATGCCGCTGCGCATGCTCGTTTCCGGGGACCCTTATCAGGCGCTATTTGCCGTGGTCGGCGTTTTGAGTCGGGACGGTTCAGCGGTGTTGCTCGACGGGGAAGAAGCCGCAGCGCTGGGCGCGGATTCCGTGCGCCGCCAGCGGTTGATTGAGACGGAGCGGGTGACGGTTTGATTTAGCGCTTTTACGCCCAAGTACTAGTCGCTATGCCTGACGGCTTGGCCCAGAGGCTGGTGCTTAGTTGACAGAGTCACGACTTCATCTGCAGCGCCTTCAAGAACACAAGTGAGCAGCTCCCCAGCGTCGGGCTGAGTTGCCGCGATATCTGGCAGGCGGAGTCCGAGCATGGTGTTGATGAGCATGCCCTTGGCCAAAAACGTCTCAGCCTCTTGCGGAGTCAGACCAACCTCATCACGCAAGACACGGTAGATGCTCAGAAACCCCTCGCGCGCCAGGGGGCCGAATTTGTCATGGTGCCCAAGGGTGAGCAGATGCATAACGGTTAGCAGAATTCCTCGATCAGCAACCAGGTCGACGTATGCGCGACCTAGGCGCTCCTCCACCGATTCCTCAGCAGCAGACTCAGAAGCAGCGGCTTGGCGAAATACGGCCTTAATGCGAGAAACGGCACGGCTGGCTGTCTCGGCAAATAGGGCTTCCTTCGAGCCGAACGTGCGCACGATGTATGCCTGGCTCACGCCGGCCGCAGCCGCCACGGCATCGGTTGTGGTTCCGGCGTAGCCGCGCTCGCCGAACACGATGCTGGCGGCATCAAGCATCAGTTCTCGGCGCTCGGCTGCGGGTAAGCGTTGGGTGCGGGTCTCGGTCATATTGACAAGGTATCACTTGATAACTACCGTGCTTGTATTCATTTGATTACAACTAGGAGTAAAAATGGCCGAGAATGCAAAGCGGGCTCCGCTGTGGTGCGTGCTTGTGGCGGTGTCGCTACCAATGTTTATGGCCGCGCTTGACAATCTTGTGGTCACCAACGCACTACCAGTTATTCGCGCCGACCTCGGTGCCTCACTGGAAGAGTTGACGTGGACCATAAACGCCTACACCCTCAGTTTCGCCTCTTTAATCCTCATGGCCTCGGCCCTTGCCGACAGATTCGGACGACGCCGGGTATTCACCATCGGGCTGGTCGTGTTCACGCTCGCTTCACTTGCATGCGGAATTAGTAGTGAAGCGTGGATGTTGATCGTTGCCCGCGTGTTCCAGGGCGCGGGCGGGGCAGCGCTGATGCCTCTGTCCCTGACGCTTCTAAGCACATCGGTGCCCGAACGGTTACGCCCGGCAGCAATCGGAATCTGGGGCGGCGTTTCCGGCCTCGGCGTCGCGCTGGGCCCGCTAATCGGCGGAGCAGTGGTCGAGGGATTGAGCTGGCAGGCGATTTTCTGGCTCAACGTGCCCATCGGCCTGATTTGTCTGCCCCTAATCCGCTACGCGCTCCCGGAATCGCGCGGACATGCCCAGCGGCTGGACTTTGCCGGGCTACTCCTTGCAGGTATCGGGGTATTCGGGCTGGTATTCGGGATCGTACGAGGAAACGACGCCGGCTGGGCGAGCACCGAAGTGCTAGTTCCCCTGGTCGGAGGGGTGGTCTTGCTGGCCGCTTTTATTTGGTGGGAGAAGCGAGCCTCCGCACCGCTGCTGCCCTTGCGTCTGTTCCGTAACCGGAGTTTCACGGCCGCGAACATCGTCGGGGCGGTGTTCTCGCTTGGCATCTTCGGGGCCGTGTTCATTTTGATCCAATTCCTGCAACTCGTCCAAGGCGCCAGCCCCTTACACGCGGGCGTGATGACAATGCCGTGGACGATGGCCCCCTTATTAGTAGCCCTGCTCACCGGTCTAATCACGCCAAGGATCGGCACCCGACCCGTCATCGTCACCGGGCTAGCGCTGATGACGGCGGGCTTGCTGTGGATCGCCGCGCTCCTCGACCCGGCCGTCACGTATAGCGCGCTGGTGCCGTCATTCATTCTTGCCGGAATTGGCATGGGGCTCGTATTCGCCCCCATCGCTACCGCAGTTTTGGAAGGCATGGCCCCTGAAGATCAGGCCACCGCTTCGGGCACCAATTCCACGGCTCGAGAGATCGGCGTAGCTCTGGGCATCGCAACACTGACCGCGATTTTCACTGCGGCCGGAGGCGAACTCACCCCCACCGGCTTCACTGACGCCGCCATTCCCGCCGTTACGGTCGGAGGCATTACGCTCGCCCTCGCAACGCTGGTTGCCTTCGCAATCCCGAAGCACCGGCCCCTTCAAGTCGGGGACGCGCTTGCCGACGCGCCTTCGCCTACGCTGCAAGCCGCCGCTAAGAAAGTAAAAGCGCATCAACCAACCATGTAAGAGCCGGTTTCGAACCGCACTCTGCTGGGCATGCTGACCTTTACGGTTTGCGGAGTTGCTATCAAAAGGTGATCAGTACAGCTACATGCTTCAACAGGGAGGAGTGCGCGAGGGGCAAGCAGACAGCGCGATATACCAACCTGTGCACCGCCAAATGTCACCTGGAGTTTGCGATTGACTACTCACGGCACATCCGCCTGCACCACGGTGCCGGTCCCGCGACCAAATAGCGGGCCCGCTTCAGATGAGACAAAGACCGCCTGACCGCGTTCCAAACTCAGGGCGCCAGACGCCGTCCGAAATTCAATAGCGCCTTCTAAACACAGCAAAATGCGCGGCCCGCGCCCCGGCAAAGGCTGCTCACCATCGGCAGCCGCCAGGGTCGTGACCGAGAGTTCAAAGTCGTCTACCGGCGCATAAAAAACCCGGGTGGCACCATAAAAAACCTCCGGTGCAATGCGAATGGGCGGGGCGGCAACACAGTCAACCAACTTCAACAGTTCTGCAACATCGACGTGTTTTGGCGTCAGGCCCGCGCGCAACACATTGTCGGAAGAGGCCATGACCTCAACACCGGTGCCCGATAAATACGCGTGCACGCACCCCGCCGGCACGAACAGCGCATCACCGGGCTGCAGCGTTACCGGATTCAATAAAAGCGAGGTCACCACGCCCGGATCACCTGGATAATGCTGCGCCAAAAGCTGCACAATGCGATCGGTGCGCGGGGAGGGCGAACCATTCGCAGCGCGGGCGGCACAAGCAGTTACCACCTGCTCCACCTCGGCCATCGTCGCCCGCGTTTCTGGATGCAAAATCCGCGAAAACGCTGCGCGCATACCGGTGGCGTCGGGGTTCGTGCGCAAAATCTCGCCCAGCTCCTGGGCCAGGGGCGCATCTAATCCCACGAGCAATTCCGCCGCTCGACGCGGAGCCCGAAAACCGCACAGCCCCTCGAATTTCGTCAAGGCAAAGACCAGTTCCGGCTTGTGATTGGCATCCGGATAGTTCCGATGCGGCGCATCAAGGGGAATCGCCGCTTGCTCATCCGCCGCGAAACCATCGCGGGCCTGGTCCAGGTTGGGGTGGACTTGCAAAGACAGCGGATCTTGGGCTGAAAGTACCTTCAATAGGTATGGCAGCTGCGGTCCAAATCGGGCCACCACGTCCTGGCCCAGATAGCGATCTGGATTATCGGAAATTAGCTCAGCAAGATCCCCGCCCGCTCCAGAAATCACGGGCGAAGGCCCCGAAAGATGCGCCCCAAACCACACTTCAGCGAACGGTTCACCATCAACTGGAAGGTTTAAAAGTTCGGGTATGGCGGAGGTTGTCCCCCAGGCATAATCACGGCGAACACCGGTAATTCGTCGCAAATTTCGCTCCCACTAGTAATTTCCGCCACACTTGACCAGGCGAGATACGGCGTTTCCCAATCTAAAGCGTATTCTGTCCTTTGTGACATCACGCCACGCACGTCTGCGCCGCCTAATACCTCGCCATGCCCTCGGACTAAAAAACCGCCCGGTGCTGCGCGCGATTGCCTTCATCCTCCTGGGAATTTTTACCTTTAGCCTGACCGGGCTGACGTCGGCGTACGTGATTCTCGAGGGCAACTTACAAAAATACGATGTCACTGAATTCCTGCCCGAGGAAAATCGCCCCACCGCCGAGCCGGAAGACCCGGATGACCCGCACGCCGGCAAGGCCCTAAACATCCTCATAATCGGCTCCGACGTGCGCGATGGCGAAAATGCGAAACTGGGCGGCCAAGTTGAGGGAATGCGCTCCGACACCACGATGGTCATGCACATCGCGGCCGACCGCTCCCGCGCCGAAATTGTGTCCATTCCCCGCGACTCCATGGTCTCGATCCCCTCTTGCAAGCTGGAAGATGGCAGCTGGACCCACCCGCAGGGCATGGCAATGTTCAACTCCGCTTTTGCGATCGGCGGCGATAGCGGCAACGTGAACGCGGCCGCGGCCTGCACCTGGCAAACAGTCGAGCAGAACACCGGCGTGCGCATTGATGACTACGTGGTTTTGGACTTCAAGTCCGTCGTAACGACTGTGGATGCCCTAGGCGGGGTGCCAATGTGCATCGAAGAAGACATTGACTCCCCCAAGGCGCATTTAAAACTCAGCGCCGGCATGCAAACCCTGGACGGCAAACAGGCTCTCGGCTACGCCCGCGCCCGCACCGGGAAAGGCCTCGGCAATGGTTCCGACATCAACCGGATCGAGCGGCAAAAGCAGCTGATGGGCGCGATGGTCCGACATATTTTGTCGAAGAACCTGTTAACCGACTCCCCCGCGCTCTACCGCGTTTTAGACGCTGTCACTGAGTCCCTGTCAGTTTCACAGGGTCTGGATTCCATCCCCGGGCTGATCGGCTTAGCGAGCTCATTCCAAGACGTTCCGGCCAAAAATGTCATGTTCTACACCGTCCCGTGGACCGAATACCCTCAAGACCCCAACCGCGTCATTTGGACCGAAGATGCGCAACTACTTTGGGACGCGATCGCGGCCGACCGCCCCATTATGGAGATTGAGGACGGCGACTCGGACGTGGGTGATGGAACGTCAGCTGACGACGGCTCCGGGGAGGGCGACGAAGACTCCGGGGAAGGCGCTGAGTCAGGCGGCGACTCTGATCCGGCCGGCGATTCCGGTTCGGAAAGCAGTGGCTCTTCGGAATCGAGCAGTTCGCAAATTCCCAGCGGTGATGCTTGGAATCCGCTGAGCGGCGCCGATGAGGAAGACGCTTGCGGCTGATTGCGGCTGATTGCGGCTGATCTAGGGCCGGTCTCTCCGGGCCGGAAGGAGGAAGCCGGTACCCCACGCCAAATGCATTGTTGTTATCACCGCTGGCAGCCGGATCTTCGCTTTTCGGCTCAGGCCCTTACTGGCGGCGGCGGATCCGCCCACAACCAAAATGGTGTAGCCAAATGGCGCGAGCCAACCCAGGTTTAGCCATTGCAAGATGCCGGTAGAAAACGCGCCAATTACGCCAGCAACGGTTCCGATCGTCAAGCCGACTACGGCTATTGGCGGCGCTAAATAACGCAGGCCCGCGGTTTCGGGGTAAGCGCGAATCACGTGACGGCGCCAGCGGCCGGTGCGGAAAAACTGTTTGGCCAGTGCCTTGATGCTGCGGCGCGGGTGATAGCCAACGCGGAGGGAGGGGTCAAACCACACGAGTTCACCGGCTTTGCGGAGCCGATAGTTCAGTTCCCAGTCTTGGGCGCGCGCAAAACGCTCATCAAATCCGTCAATGCGCTCCAGCGCGGAGCGCTGAAATACTCCGAGGTAGACCGTGTCAGCTGGTCCGGCTTTCCCGCCGGTATGGATCGGGGCCGGTCCGATTCCGAGGCGGCTGGACATAGCGCGCGCGACAGCCTCACTAAACGGGCAGGTTCCCTGCGGAATCATCATGCCTCCGGCGTTGGCGGCCCCAGAATCTTGGAGAATGCGCACGGCCGCGGCGATGTAGCCATCTGGGATCACACTGTGACCATCCACGCGCACCAGGACGTCATATTTAGCGGCGGCAATCGCAATGTTCAGACCCGCTGGAGTAGCGCCGCTGGGATTTTCAACGACGTTGATGCGGTCATCTACTGCGGCGATCTCATTTGCGATCTCCATCGTGCGATCCTGAGAGGGGCCAACCGCCAGTACGATTTCAAAAGGGCCCGCATACTCTTGCCGCAAGATCTTTTGAACGGCAACCGTGAGGTCTTTTTCCTCATTCAAAATCGGCAAGATCACCGAAACGCCGGGCCAAGAGTCTTCGTTCGGCACCGCGCGCCCCGCCGATTTGTTATTCATCGCTTCAGAGCATATCTAGCCGGCCGCGTCGATCAAAAAGACACAGCGGCTAATCACCCCCACGCTGCCGTGCGAAGATGGCATCTTGATCTAAAGTGAGCGTATGCAAATTTCGGCCCGCAGGTTTTGGGGGTTTTAGTGCCGACCGATCCGCCCAGTTACCAACCGCAAGGCCCGCAGCGACCGCGCCCGGATAGTTCGAGTGCGCGTCCGGTGGGTGATCGGCCGCAGCGTACCCGGGTTATGCCCACCAATAACCCGCCGTCTTATGCCCCCGGGGGCCGTTCGCAGCCGCCGCAGGCACCCGCTACCCCGCCTGAATACGCGGTGCCAGCCCAGGCGCCAACCCATCAGGAACCGGGCGGGCCACTCGGCACACCGCCGGGCCCTCCGCCGGCGCCGGCGCGCCGTCCAAAGCGGCGGCGCAAACGCGGCTGGCTCGTATTTACATTCATTCTTGTACTTTTGCTCGCCTGGCCCATTGGTTTAGGAATATGGGCAAATGGGAAGTTAAACCACATTGATGCCCTGTCGGGAGCAGCCGCTACGAGTGGAACAACCTACCTACTGGCCGGTTCGGATTCGCGCGCGGAACTGGAAGCTGGCGATGCGGGTTTTGATCAGACCGAAGGTGCCCGCACTGACACAATCTTGCTATTGCACGTCCCCGAAGATGGTCAAACATCACTGATTTCGCTGCCGCGGGACAGTTACGTCGATATTCCCGGCCATGGACAATCCAAGTTAAATGCCGCCTACTCTTGGGGTGGCCCGGAACTTTTGGTTGAGTCGGTGGAGAACCTCTCCGGTTTCACTGTTGACCACTACGTTGAGGTCGGCTTTGCCGGCATCACCAACATTGTGGAAGAACTCGGCGGCGTAGAGCTGTGCTACGACCATGATGTGAGCGATAAGCGCTCAAAACTGGAGTGGGAAGCCGGCTGCCACGATGCGGACGGCGAAACTGCCCTGGCCTTTGCCCGGATGCGCTACGCCGACAAAGAGGGCGACATCGGACGTACCGATCGCCAGCGTCAACTCATCGGCGCCATCACGTCGTCAGCGTCCGAGGCCGGCACGCTTTTAAATCCCGCACGCCAGGTGGGACTGGTCAATGCCGGCACGAATTCCCTCAGCGTCGACAACGACACCAATATTTGGCATTTAGGAAAACTAGCGCTCGCATTCCGAAAGGCCACCGGCTCCGATGGCTGGAGCGGAACCCCACCGATCGTTTCCACCAACTACCGACCCGGTGGTGTCGGATCTGCGGTGCAACTTGATTCAGATGCGCTCCCCGGGTTCTTTGCAGACGTCGCCGCAGGCACGCCTCCGCCCGAAACAGAGGCTGGTGACTAGCACGCCTCCCCCGAGACGGCGTCTGGTGGCTAACACGCCTCCCCCGAGACGGCGTTCGGTGACTAAGTGGTGCTTAGAAGTTGCTTGCGGCGGCTTTCAGGCTCCGGAAGAAGACATCGGCGCCGACTTTCCAGTCATAGGATTCTTTAACGGTGTTCCAGCCGTTGTTACCCATTTCTATGGCCATATCCGCGTCAGTATCGAGCTGTTTGAGACGCTCAAAAACGGCGTCGGCGTCGTCGAAGGGTACGGTGAAACCGCAGGCAGAGTCGCCAACTAATTTCGCTGGTAATGGCAGTGGCGTAGTTATTACCGGCACGCCATAGCCCATGTATTCGAGGACTTTTGTGGGCATCGAGTGCCGATAGTTCGGCAAATCCTGCAACAAAGATAGGCCGGCCAGCGCACCATCTAGTTGATGGAGCGCAACAGTTTGTGGCTGAAATCCGTGCCAAACGAGATTGCCGGCCCCATGCGCTTGTTTCATGAGGAGTTCCGACTGTGTGTCCCAGGCGGGTCCAATGACGTGCAGCTCCAGGGCTGAATCGGTGTCGTGCGCTATGAGCTGGCCCAGTTCACATAACGTATTAGCGCCGCGCTCGTGGGTGATGCTTCCTAAGTACACAACTCGTTTATTAGACGGAAATGCTGGTTTGTCTGCCGGGACTACGGTATTGGGCACAACCGAGTGATTTCGACGGAACCGGTCCTGGTATTCATATTCCGCAAGCAGTAGTGGAAAGCGCTTTTCTGCCCATCGCTCAAATAATCGAATCAACTTGCGCGCGGGGCGTCGTAGCAATGCGGGGACCCACTGCTTGGCCTCAATTGCGGCGGCCGCATCCTCGTGGACGTCCCAAACGACATTTTTGACGCCAGAAGCTAGCAGCGCCAACAGGAGATCGGGGTCATGGATTAGCACAACGTCATGGCGCCGGGCCTGGTGCTTTATGATTTTTCGGGCTTTTCGAATGGCCTGCAGGCGCCTTTTGCCCCGTGCCCGCGGTAAATCGATCACTCTCAAACCAGAATGAGCAGTTGTGGTTACGTCAAAGGCACGAAACGGGGCTGCATACGTTACTTCTACTCCCCTGCTCAGCAGTGAGGCGATTTGTCGATAGCGGATGCGAGCGTCGTCTGGGTTGTGGACGATTGTTACGACCAAAACGCGCATCGGGCCCGTGCGATCAGTCATTTATTTGGTTGATCAGTCGAAGATTTTGGTTCTTTTTTGGCCGCTGGTTTCTTTGATGCCCGTGCTGACTTTTTTGACCGGGCCTTCGCGTATCGCTTGGTGTAGGCGGCTACGACCTCTTCAGCGGGGCCATCCATGATGAGTCGGCCCTGGTCCATCCACAAGGCACGTTTACAAATGCTTTTGATTGTCGACGCGGAGTGGCTGACCAAAAATACCGTTCCGGCCCGCTCTCTAATCTCGCTGATGCGCTCATGGCTACGCTCCTTGAAAGCAGCATCGCCGGTAGCAAGAGCTTCGTCGATCATCAGCACATCAGGAACTGCGGCTGTAGAGATCGCAAAACGCAGTCGGGCTGCCATGCCGGATGAATACGCGCTCATCGGCAGGTCAATGAAGTCTCCGATTCCGGCAAATTCAACAATTTCATCAACCTTGCTGGCTGCTTCCTTTGGCGACATGCCCAATGCTTGGGCACCGATCATGATGTTTCGGTAACCGGAGAGTTGTCGCATCAAGACTGCGTTAACGCCGAGCAGCGACGCTTCACCAGAAATGTAAACCTGGCCCTTAGTCGGCGGTATGAGACCCGCAACAGCACGGAGCAATGTGCTCTTTCCGGATCCGTTTCGCCCGATGATCCCAATAGATTCGCCGTGGTTGGCTATGAATGAGACGTTCTTTACAGCGTGTACTTCCCGGACTCCGGTGGTGGGGCGACGCTGTAATAGCTTTTGGCCAAAACTTCGTTTGGCGTTATTTAAAGCGCTTGAGCGTGCCCCATAAACGCGGTAGATGATGTCCAGTTCCGACACAATGACGGATGGCGTTCCTTGAGCGCTAGCCCCGGCCATACTTTGCCTCCGCCTGCCAAAACACTATGTAACCGACCGTGAATAAGACACAGGCCCAACCGAAACCGACGAGCCATAGCGACAGTGTAGGAGGAAATTCTCCTAACAAGCTCTGGCGCACCATCGAAAGTGATGTGGCTACCGGCTGGTAATACATAATATTTCCAAGGATTCCCGTACCAGCATAAGCTTCGATACTGAAAAATACTCCCGAAATATAGCGCAGCAGCCGGATGGTCACCGGGATCAGGTTTCCAAGGTCGCGCGATGTTTCGATAATCCGCGCGGCAATCATTGCAAGCCCGCTATTTATCAAGAAAACATTAATGAGAGCGACGGGGAGGAGCAGCCAAGTCCACGATGGTGATTCACCGGTAACTACGACGATTAGCACCAGCACCGCGAAAGCTGGAATTGCGGCAACCAGTTCGGCTAGGGCCACCGACAGTGGCATCAAGCATCTGGGAAAGCGCAGGGCGCGGATTAGGCCCGTGTTGCGAACGATTGATTTCGATCCGGAGGTCAATGTGCTCGAGATGAAAACGAACGTAAAAATCCCGCTGGTCAAGAAGGCAACGTAGTTGGTCGTTCCTTCTCGAGTGTTAAGCAGGAGGCCAAACACAAGCCAGTAGGCGAAGGCGAGCAGTATCGGGTTTAATACCGCCCAAAGTTGGCCCAGATAATTATTTTGATTCCGAGCAACCGCTTGCGATGACGCTAACGTCCATAGGAAGCGGCGCTTTTCCCACGTTTGTTTTACGTATCGACCAAAAGGGGGTCGAACGCCTACTCGCGTCAGCGAGTGTTGCGCGGCGAGTTGTTCGGCCTCAAATGGCGAGATGCTAGGAAGTCCTTCGCCGGAATCATCCGAATTTTGGGTCACAGTCGGTAGACCCTGTCCCCTCGTGGTGCTTTACCGCGGGTGTCAAAGAACTCTTGCGATGCTGCGGCCAGGGCGGGAATATCGTAGTCGGAATGGTTTTGCAGCAGGATCGTTAGATCTGCCTCCTCGACCGCTTTTTCTGGTTGCTCCGCGCGAGTTACCCGACCGGCCATCGCGTCCCACTCCGCAACAAAGGGGTCGTGGAACTGCACGTTCGCGCCGGCGTTCAAAAGCAGTTTTGCAATTGGAACTGCCGGTGATTCGCGCTGATCTGCGATGTTTGGCTTATATGTAACACCCAGCAGGAGCACGGTGGAGCCGCGAAGAGCCTTTGAATCATCGTTCAATATGTCTTGTGCGCGTCGAACCACATACTGGGGCATCGTGGCGTTGATCTCTTGTGCCAGTTCCACAAACCGGAAGGGGTAGCCGAGCTTGGCTCGCACGTTGTGGGAAAGGTAATTGGGGTCGATGGGAATGCAGTGTCCCCCAACGCCGGGACCGGGATAGAACGCTTGGAAACCAAACGGCTTGGTTTTTGCGGCGTCGATAACGTCCCAAAGGTCAATTCCAAGCTCATGACAAAACTGCGCCATCTCGTTGACAAGCGCAATGTTGATGTGCCGGTAGGTATTCTCCAGCAGTTTTGCTGTTTCAGCCTCGCGTGTGCCGCTGGTTTTTACCACTTTGTCAATGAACTTGCCATAAAAATCGACTGCAGCGTCGGCGCACGCCGGTGTATGGCCTCCGACGACTTTCGGAGTGTTTTTAGCTCCGAACTTTTCGTTTCCTGGGTCGATGCGCTCCGGGGAGAAGACCAGGTGGAAGTCTTCACCAGCGCGTCGGCCGGTGCTCTCGAGGATGGGGCGAAGAATCTCATCCGTCGTGCCGGGATACGTAGTTGATTCAAGGATTACAAGCATGCCGGGGTTTAGGTTCTCTGCAATCGCCCCGGCAGCGCTCTTTACATACGCAAGGTCAGGCAGGCCGTCGTTTGACAGTGGCGTCGGGACGCAGATTACAGCGACCTTCGCCTCGGAAATCCGGCTTGAGTCAGTTGTGGCTTCAAAACCGTGGTTGACCATCTCCGAAACATCGGCGTCGGTCAGGTCATCCACGTGGGACTTTCCCGCGTTTAGTCCGTCAACAACATCGGCACTTGCATCGAAGCCCAGCACGCGCATGCCTGCTCGTGAAGCTTCTTGCGCCAGTGGAAGCCCCACGTAGCCCAGCCCCACGACCACTACGTCTTGCGCCATGTTCGTTCCTCTTTCTTGCATTGTCGATAACAACTCGTGCCTTGCGGGAAGTTACATTCAAAAAGGCCTTGCAACTTCGACTAGCCTACTTGCTAATTTGGCTGGTTCGACGCCAAGGCCTCCGTATTACGGGACGAGTGAATCAACCGCCCGAGCGATGCGCGCCCGGTTAGCGCGGTCGTGGTATTCGAAGACTCGTCCTAGCCGGTCGGTATACAGCGGTTCGCGCTTGAAATTTCTTTTTGCGTAGTGCTCCAATGCTTCAACTGTTTCGGCAGCAGTCGATACTACGGGGCCGAAACCATCTCGCTGAAAGTCGAACCAGGACGAAGCTCCATGCAGGTTTTTGTAGTCTTCTTGGTCGAACTGGGCATAGATAATTGGGGAGCCAACATAAGCAACATCGAAGTGCACGGATGAATAATCGGTGATTAGCGCATCGCACTCCTTCAGAAGTTGCGGAATGTTCGCTGTCTTAGCATCGCCAACTTCGATACGCGGACTTGGCGAGAAGCCCGTATGGAAGTTAGAAGCCAAGTTGTAGTGCGGGATCATCACGAGTTTGAGGTCATGCTGTTCCAAAATTGCGTCCAGCTTCTGGCTTCTTAAAAATGACTCCATGAACGCTTCATAGGCGGAGCCTTCAAAAGGAATGGTCGATCCGGTACGCCCGCCAAATAGCGGCGGAGCGAGGTATCTGCGCCATGTGGGCATAAACAGAATGCGACCGCTAGCTGCAGGACGGTCGGCAAGCAGGTTGTCAAACCGCGCCAAACCCGTCTTAGCCAACTGCTGTGAATACCCCGATGTCTCCTCCAATGCCTGATGTTCGGGGTCGCCGGCTGTCAAGAAAAGGTCATAGCCTCCATTTGCGCGCTTAACAGCGTATGGGCTGAGATGAATCCCGTGTTTTAGGTAGACGCGCCGGGCACCTAAGCGCCACGTCGCCTGCTTCATGTAGGCGCCAGGGTGCCAATTTGAAGGCAGCATGTGTTTGATCGAATACGCGTTTGCCAACACTTTGGCGTGCAGCATAAGAACCCGGTGTCGAAAACTGGAATGATCAATGACGTTTCCGTACGCTTCTACTCTTCCGCGCATGGGGCTCTTCCGCGTAATTACGTAGAAAATAGGATCGGCAGGGCGTTCTTGTCGCAGATACTCGAAAAACGCAGCTCCGTTATCCCGCGCTGTCTCTGGCCGTTCGCCGATGAGCCAGATTTTTCCGCGCGGAACGAAGGGTTTCGTAATAAACCGCGCTAGACGCAACCAACTAAACCGCCGAAGTCGCCCAAAAAATGCGACGTCGCGCGCTAGATTCCGCAGCTTCCATGCGAATCTAGCGATCCGGGTCGTCGACGCAAGCCGGATCCACGTGACCTGTTTTCCAGAGCCAGGGAAAACCTGAAATACGCGTGCTTGACCCAAGAGTCGCGGCCGAGATTCTGCTAATACACCCGCAGAAGGCGCAACGTACCGCCCCGCTTCCGCTTCTTCGCCACGAAGTTCAAGGCGAAAGCCGCCGACGGGCAATTCTGAATGCTTAATGCGGAAATTAAACGCTGACCGCGTCCATTCGCCGGTGGTGTTTACTCGCCAGGTAATGGTGGCTTCTGCGACGGCGACAACTTTGCCGCTTCTTGATCTCAAGACAAGCGCATTGCGCGTGTTGGCCGGAAGGTCGCCACCTCGAAGGCGCACTCTGAAGAGAAATTCGCTCTCGTCAGGTTCGACAAATTCGCAGATTGGGTAAGTGGCCATAGCGCGATCTACCTTAGACCGATATGCCCGCTACCACGCAGCGTGGCGTTAGCATAAGGCTATGCCCTCTCGCCCAGTTGTTATTTTCATGACTAGCAATGGCGTTGGAATGGGGCACTTATCGCGGCAGCTCACGACAATATTGAGCAGCGGCAATAAGATTCGTCCGGTCCTTTTTTCATTGTCAGCCGCGCTTCCTCGAATAATGGAAGCCGACCGAAATGGCGAAATTCCTGAACTTCAGTCTGATGAGCTCCTGTACGAATATTGCCCTAGTAGGGAATCAATGTGGCTTCCTAAAACAGGATGGCGCAGGAAGCTTCGGACTCGATACCGGTCGTACCGTTGGCATCCTTACCTGCGAGATCGACTCGCCGCGCTCGCACAAGAAGTTCAGGCAAGCGCCGTAGTTTTTGACGGTGTTGTTCCCTATTCGGGTCTACTCGAAGCGCGTGAAAAACTTCCGAAGTTGCGTTTCATATGGGTGCGCAGGGGGATGTGGCAACAGGGGGTCCCAGAAAAACGCCTAGACCTTTCTCAGCATTTCGATTTGACGCTAGAACCAGGTGACTACGCTGAAGAATTCGATAATGGCCCAACAAATAGTCGACGCGACGCCTTTCGCGTTGGACCGATAAGCCTCACGAGCGTACTTAAGAGCACATCGAAGACAGCAGCGCGGCGCGAATTAGGGCTACCGGCAGATGGGAAACTGATCTTGCTGGCGCCAGGCTCTGGGGCGCTGGGCTCGGTAGACGCGATGATCGCGGCCGTTAACGACATTGTGCGAGAGCACCATCCAGGGTGGGAAATCGTCATAACGCGTCAATCAATTGCGAAACATGACGCTCTAACAACTGAAAATGTCCATGTATTAAATGATGTCTACCCGCTAGCGCGTCACCTACACGCCTTTGATGTCGCAATCAGTGCGGCCGGTTACAACGCCGTACACGAGTTGTTGAGCATGCGGGTTCCCACGCTCCTTATTCCATCGACAAAACATGTCACCGATGATCAGTTGGCTCGTGCCAGTGGCTTAGCCAGCAAAGGGTTAGCGCTCTCGAGCACTGGGAATCTCACAGAAGAAATCGAGCGACTTCTTCGGGCTACCGTGCAACAAGAACTGCGGGAAAATTGTGCCGGCCTACCCCGTGCAGCAGGCGGCTTTGAAGTAGCGGACCACGTCTATAGCCAAGCGCTGGCTGGCACACCCGATACAAATCTGCACTCATTTTCCTCGCCATCACGCCCACTAATCGATGCGCGAACCTCGGTTGATCGCGGCGATATTAAAGAAGTCCGAATAACTGAGTCCATCGCAACACGCTTGATGCAACAAGAGCACGCGACTGAGCATGTCGTGCAGGGCGCCAGCACGTTGTACATAGCAAGACGCCATCAGATCGCTGATTGGATCTATGAGCGCGCCGTACGTTGATTCATTCGGCGCTGCTTTCGCAAAAGATTTCTTCTCTTATAGGTGCCCAGACGTTTACGCACGTTGGTCAACACGCGTTGCAGTCGTAAGCGGGTATTTGTCGATGCTGACCAATAGGAGAAGTTGTTAGTCACAGTCCCCTGACGGGCTATGCCGACTGTCTCTCCTTGTACCCAGCGGCGGGCAGTAGGAGATTCGTGTGACAACAGCATCCTGTCGAAATCCAAATCGGCTTCGATGGCTGTATCTGCAGAGATTCTTTCGTCGTGTAGGAATCCTTCTTGCCACAAAGACGCTGCAAAGTAATTCTCCTCACCACCAATTAAGACCCGAGTCACTGTTGCGCTACCCGCTTCATGGTTGAGCCTCTTCAAGCTATTTTTCGCGTAAATGATTTCCGGGCGCGTAATGAGCGTATTGGTATGGGCTGAAAACGAAGCAAACTTCGTAATTCGTTGACCATATTTTTCACTTAGCACTTCGAATACGCTCGCAGGGCAAGCAAAGAACTCAAGACTCGGTATTTGACGAAGCAGTGATTGTATACAGCGGTCTAGCTCCGTTGTGTTGGAGTTTCGCGCGTTAACCACGACCTGCATCCGTGTCATTCTCTTCATGCTACTGGTAGCCCCATGCTGTAAAAGTCGCAGTATAGTTTGAGCCGTGAATCTCGAAAGCGACAATCCAGTCGGCCGCGTTCCGGATGCTCAAAGACACAGACGCGCAACGTTGAGCTTCGGGAGCAACGGCTGGCGGCTGGGCCGAAAACGCGGCGCATGGGATAGTTCGTTGAGCACGGCACTTGCACAACTGGACACAAAACATTCGCTAGCAATTGTCGGCGATGCGCCAAACGTTGACACCCGCACGATGGTGGCAAAATTTGCGCAACAAGCTGTTGGACGCGGAACTACAATTACTCGCCTTCCGGAAGAGATTTCCACACAGTTACCTGAAAAATTACGGGAAGCGGTGCGCTCTCCGGTCCAGGGAAATCCAGGTGAATTTCTTTGGGATGAACGTGCTGTACAGCAAAGACGAGCGGCGTTACTCCCTCTAATCAGTATTGCCCCAACGGTAAGCGCGGTGTTGGTTAGCAAAAGGCCAGAACTAGTGCGTTCAATGGTTCAACGTCTAAGTGCATTGAACTACCCCCATTTGGAAATCGTAGTAGGAATGCACGGTGCCGCTGCGCCAGAAGATTTACAAACTGTCGGTAACAAGCGCCCACTCGTTGTGAAAGAATTTCACGCCAGCGAAATATTTGGTGATGTCGTTGATTCTGCCTTCGCAATGGCCTCCGGTGAACTTCTAACAAAGGTAGATGATGATGATTTTTATGGCGATGACTACCTTTGGGATCTCGTAGCAGCTCATAAATACTCAAGAGCAACGCTCGTGGGCAAAACAACAACCATCGTCTACCTAGAGGCGATAGACACCACCGTAAGAAGGGTTTTCGGAAGTCCGGAGTCGTACACGAACCGGGTCGCTGGTGGGACCATGCTCATTTCGGCGGAGGACCTACAGGAACTGGGGGGATGGCCATCGCTACCTAGAGCTATCGATAGCGCTTTGATCAAAAACGTAACCAGTGCGGGCGGGCTAATTTACCAACCACATGACATTGGTTATCTTTATGTAAGGCAACAAGACGCTTCTTCACACACCTGGAATACCGATATTTCTCGCTTTTTAGTTAACGCAAATGAACAATGGGTTAGCCTATTACGTCACCCGAGTCTCGGAACCAAATAAATTTCTCGTCTTAACGGAAATTTATATAGGCGTTTCAGTGCAAGCACGTATCATTGGACATATTCATAACTGATTACGCTGCTCAATTATCCAACGATGCATCTCAAGCGCTGCACGTTCTACCGGCTGGTCCATGTCCAATAAAAGAGCGGGAACGTTTACATTTAGAAAATGTTGATATGCCAACTCGCTAAACTCCAAAGCACGCGTAATTATTTTCAGCATATATTCGTCAGTTAGCCCATAGTAAACATTTACATTACGCGTCCGACTCTTAACACGTTTGGCGATTTCATTAGCATCCGAGAAAGCCACAACTACGCCGTGGGGCTCCGGAGCAAGATGTAAATAGGTTTGAGCGTCATCGCGATAAGTTTCCGAATACAACAGAGTGCTGTACATACGGTTGAGTAGGAGTTCATCATGAACGAGCACCGTTTCTTGATGCACTTCTTTAATTTCCTCGCGCCGGCTTGCCGACCTGCCCAGTAATGCGGTGGCAGTGATTTTTTGAGAAGGCATCATGGTCGACGCTGCGATTGACTCGAGCGTAAAATTTGCGAGCTTAGCCGTTTCTGTCTGATCTATGGATCGAACCGAGCCCTGTTCCTCATTCGAGATTTCTCCGGGTGCGAACCATTCGGGAGCGCGGTCATCGCGAATTAAAGAGGCCGCATGCAGGATGGTTGACTTGCCCACTCCCGAAGGGCCCATGATCTCTATCAACACGCTATGCCTTCTCGCTTTCCTTGCACATGGGCTCTCCATGCTAGCGGCGACGGCACCTTTAGACTTTTGGCGTTATGTGGTTTTGATATGTTACGGAGTCGGTCGTTGCTGAATGAAAGGCATGTGGTGACTAGCGGACCAGCGGTGATGGATGCATACAACAACGTTGCTTGGCCGGAACTTGCACGGGCCGCAGGCACATACCCTGCTGGTTCATTTTACAACGATCTTGCTTTAGTCGCTTCTAATGGCAAGCTCAGTGCAAATGAACTAATTGCCGAGGCCCATTCCGGTCGGCCACGAGATAAACGCCACCTAGACGCTACAGGCGTAGCATGGTTTGCGTACGTCACCGCGGCTCGAGTCGACTCACGAGATCGCATTAAAGACGCGTCCGCGCTATTCAACTTTGCATACACATTAGGCGGCCCAACTGCCGTTCGACGAAGACTCGCTGGCGTTTGGTTGCAATGCGCTGCTCTCAACGGAGATTTAACGGATCAGATAACGCGGCTTCGACGCGTGAATGCTCCAGCTGAGGTCTGGTGGGCCGCTGCAACAGACAGTCGGCACCCCAGCATTTCGCCAGATTCTGACAAGTCAAGCTGGCTCCAACTGTTCAATAAACCACTCTTAGATGCAGAACTCTCGCCCATAGCACTCGCCGATCGCCCCGGAACGCTCTTCGAAAGAATGACTGCCTCGAGTGATACAACT
>Ga0209487_1001703_pt1 | contig 18394 bp, 16 predicted proteins | sample Poulit2012_FD_187524 | JGI IMG/M metagenome (GOLD analysis project Ga0209487, IMG submission 187524) | Agricultural soil microbial communities from Georgia to study Nitrogen management - Poultry litter 2012 (SPAdes) (version 2) | ecosystem: Environmental > Terrestrial > Soil > Agricultural land...
GTTAAGGAGCGATGCGCGTGATGATCTTTTTTACTGGTTGTGCCCCATAGTTCACCTTGCGCATTGCCGCCCGGAGATAAGTCCAGGGCGGTTAAAACTAGGTAATCCAGCCCCGCATCGGGGCTTTGCCCGCTGCGCCCCGAAATCCAGCCTTCTAGCTGCCAGCGCACGCGATCAGTGATTTCACTGGCGGTTAACTCCCCCTCATAACGCCAGGTGCGCTGCAATTCATTGCCCACCTCGCTGCGCACCCCGATATGCAGTCGCGCGCAGGTGAGGCCGGCGGCAATGAGTTTTTCATGCAGTTCGGTGGCAACTTTTCGAGCCGCAAAAGCCGCTTGGTCCACGCGCTGTGCCGGCGGGTCAATATTTAAAAAAGCACTCAGTTCTGGGGCAACCTTTCCCGGAGTTCCGCGAGCTATTGCCCTATTGGTCACCAAATGGTGCGCCCAGTTGCCTACTGGCCCGAAGCGAGCACTGACATCACTAAAACTCAGATCGGAAAATTGCCCCAGGGTGCGAATCCCCAGTCGCACCAGCAGATCAACCAGTTGCTCCAACTTCGGCCGCAGCTCAACTGAGGCGACTCCGGCTTGCAGCAACTCTTCGATAGGAAGCGGATGTAAAAATTCTCGCGTGTGCCCCTGAGGGATAAGCCGCGAGCGGCGCGCGGCGCTCACCGCCCCTAAAAGCCCCTCGCCCACCCCGACAGCACTTTCCCAGCCGGTGTGGTGGGCCACCGCCGTAATTAACTGTTCGGCCAGTAATTCCTCATCACCCCAGTGGCGCAACGGTCCAGCGACGGGAAGTACTAGGAGCCCGGGCCGCACAATTTCTACCCCGACCACCACGTCATCTACCGCCGTTAATACTCGCTCAAATAGTCGCGCATCACGGGGCGGGTCATCGGTAATAAACACCACGTCCGGGCAGATGGAACGCGCGGTGCGCAGCCGCATACCCCGCCGCAGCCCTTGGCTGCGGGCCACCGCAGATACTGCAGTGGTTTGGCGGGAATTAATGGTGGCTACCGGCTGATGTTCCGATAATTTTTCTTGACTCATGGCCGCTAAAACTGGCCAGTCTGGAACCCACAGAGCCACTAATCGCTCATCGCGCATGAATTACACCGCCGCCAAGGGGAGCGATACCTGGGCACTGAGTTGGCGCTGGGCTGCCCCGCGTCCACCGCGCCCCAAAATCAGGTCCTGCTTCGTCAGGTGCCCATACCCCTGCCCCAGCCCCTGCCAGCTCGCGACTTGCGCCTGCAAAGTGTATTCGGCTCCAGACCATTCTTGGAGCGAGATAAGAACCGCTCCCCGCTCTTTGACGCGGGCGCTGATTTGGCGCTGGATGGCTGGCCGTAATTGGCCGCGGTCTAGTTGTGGCCCCACTACCACCACGTCGATGCCATCAACCAGCGCTGCCAACACTTGCCCCACCTGCTGCCCGGGGTGAGGAATCAAGGCCAAGCGCGCCAGGTCCACCCCCGCTTCGGCCGCTGCTAGTGCTCCGATTTCGGGGAACCCCACCACCGCGCACCACGACCCCTCCTGCGAGGCCCGCGCCAGCAAGGTCAGTAATAGCGCAGTTGATCCTTCTAAAACTGTTACTGACCCACAGCGCAATCCATTATTGGGAAGCAGGGCGGCTACCTGTTCCACCACCGGCAATGTGGGCGCCCCTAAAGCCCGCACCGCAGTGCCGTGCGCGGCTTCTGCCTGTGCCAGTACCGAACGGGCTAGCGCAATTCGATCTTGCGGATCAAGAGATTTCACTTCGCGGAGCGCCGCCACTTTTTCACCCACCACTCACTAATAATCTTCGAACACTTGTTCGAGACAATTAGTACACGTCGCCACTGACACTCTTGTCAAGCTGGAACATTTTTCTACAATGGGGCATGGATATTTCACGCCCCATTGCCCCACACCCCTACGAGTTATTGCCCGCAGTTCCTACTTTTACGGTGACCAGCAATGAGGTGACCGATGGCGCCCCGCTCCCCTTTGCCCAGACTGAGGACGGCGGCAGTCACTCCCCGCATTTGCGCTGGGAAGGCTTTCCGACAGAAACGAAATCCTTCATGGTCAGTTGCTATGACCCGGATGCTCCGGGCCCGGCCGGTTGGTGGCATTGGACGGTAGTAAACGTTCCCGCCACAGTTACCGAGTTGGAAGCCGGAGTGGGAAACCCCGATTCGGATGCGCTGCCAGGTGGGGCTTTTCACCTCATGAATGACAGCGGAACCCGCGGCTATGCCGGATCCGCTCCCCCGCCGGGAGATCACATCCACCGCTATTTCTTTGCCGTCCACGCACTCAATGTGGAGAAGATGGACATTTCACCCCAGACGCTTCCGGGCGCTGCCGGCTGCATGGTCATGTTCAACACCATCGCGCGGGCCCTGATAGTTCCCACCGCCCAGCGCTAACTAAGCGTCCACAACGCTACCGCCGAGGCCGCGGCCACATTTAACGAATCCACTCCGCGGCGCATCGGAATGCGCACCGTCGCATCGCAGTGCGCCAAAGTGCGCTCTTGGAGCCCGTCGCCCTCGGTGCCCAACACCAGGGCGACGCGGTCCAAGTTTTGCGCCGCGAACTCGGTGATATCTATTGCCTGCTCCCCCAAAGCCAAAGCGGCGGTCGTAAATCCGGCAGCGCGCAATTGCTCGATACCTGCCGGCCAGTTGGGAATCCGCGTCCAAGGAATACCAAAAATAGTTCCCATAGAGACACGCACGCTGCGGCGATACAGCGGATCGGCGCACTGCGGGGTCACGAGCACGCCATCGGCCCCCAACGCCGCCACGGAGCGAAAAATAGCCCCCACATTGGTGTGGTCAACAATGTCTTCCAACACCACGATGCGGCGTCGTTCGTTGCTATCGCTCCCCAGTATTTCTGCCACACTCGGCAAAGCGGGCCGCTGCATCGCCGCCAATGCTCCCCGGTGGACTCGATAGCCCGTGATGCCCTCTAAATCCGCTGCCGCAGCCACAAATACCGGGATCACCCGCGCTGCGCCGGCCGCACCCAGCGCGGGCAGCTGCGCCACGACGTCCCTAATTAGGGGCAGGTGCTGCTCCGAGGTGAGAAAAGAGCGCGGAATATGCCCGGCCCGCAAAGCCCGTTCTATTACGTACGTTGATTCGGCCATGTAGAGCCCGCGTTCGGGCTCAATTCGTCGCCGCAGCGCCACGTCTTTTAGATTGCGATAATCCGCAATGCGCGGATCATCGGGGGCCGATACTTCAATTATTTGTAGGTCAAACACGTTCCGCACCGGGGTCCACGGAATTTTGCGCCACCTCGGCTATGGGTTGGGCAAATTGGGAATTGTACAGATCTGCATAGGCGCCACCGGTTTCTAAAAGCTGATCGTGGCTGCCCTGTTCCACAATGGCCCCAGAATCCATTACGACGATCACGTCCGCGTCGCGAATGGTCGAAAGGCGGTGCGCAATAACGAAACTGGTGCGCCCCACCCGCAGCGCATTCATGGCCTGTTGGACGAGCAATTCGGTGCGCGTATCGACAGATGAAGTTGCTTCATCCAGAATCAAAATTGGGGCATTCGTTAAGAAAGCCCGCGCGATCGTGATGAGCTGCTTCTCACCGGCCGACACGCTGCCGCCCTCATCGTCTAACACCGTGTCGTAACCGTCGGGCAGGCTGCGCACAAAGCGATCCACATAGGTGGCTTTTGCGGCTTCAATGACTTCTTCATCGGTGGCGTTGAGGCGGCCATAGCGAATATTTTCGGCGATCGTTCCGCCAAATAACCACGTGTCTTGCAAAACCATGGCCATATTGGAGCGCAGATCCGGCCGCAACATCTGCGCCGTGTTCACGCCATCCAGGGTGATGCGCCCGGAATTGACCTCATAAAAGCGCATCAAGATATTCACCAGCGTCGTCTTACCGGCCCCGGTGTGGCCGACAATGGCGATGGTTTGCCCCGGTTCCGCCGTCAGATCCAGGCCCTCAATCAGCGGGGTCTGGGGGTCATAGCGGAAGCTCACGTTTTCGAATGCGACGCGGCCGCGCACCTGGGCCACCTCGGCGGGGCGCTGCGGTTCACTGGATTGCTCTTCAGCGTCCAGGAGTTCAAATACGCGTTCTGCTGAGGCCACCCCCGACTGCAGCAGGTTCATCATCGAGGCGACCTGCGTTAGCGGCTGGGTGAACTGGCGGGAGTATTGAATGAATGCCTGCACATCGCCCAGCGTCATGGTTCCGGAGGCCACCCGGAGCCCGCCCACAACTGCCACGAGAACATAGTTGAGGTTCGAAATGAACATCATGGCCGGCTGGATAGTTCCCGAAATAAACTGGGCTTTAAAACTCGCCTGATAGACGCCGTCATTTTCGACATCAAACTCGTCTCGCGCCTGCTCTTCGCGCCCGAATACCTTCACCAGCGAGTGGCCGGTGAACATTTCTTCAATATGCGCGTTTAGCGTTCCGGTTTTCTTCCACTGCTGGGTGAAGTGGGGTTGGGATCGCTTCGCAATCTTTACCGTCACGAACACCGACAACGGAATCGTCACAACCGCAATAATCGCCAGCACGGGCGAAATCCAAATCATCATTCCCAGCACGCCCAAAACCGTTAACAAGGCGGTTATGAGTTGGCTCATGGCCTGCTGCAGCGTTTGCGAAATATTGTCAATGTCATTGGTCACGCGGGAAAGCACATCGCCGCGGGATTGCTTATCGAAATAGCTCAGCGGGAGGCGTGAAAGTTTGGTTTCGACGTCTTGCCGCATGCGATACACGGTGCGTTGAACGACGCCGGTCGTCACGAGCCCTTGAATCCAGCCAAATGCCCACGCCCCAATAAACAGCAGCAGCACGCCCAGCAGGACGTTGCGCAGCAGCGTGAAGTCCACTCCCTGCCCCGGAATGACCTGCATGCCGGTCAGCATGTCCGCGATCTGGTCTTGGCCCTGCTCGCGCAGGCCCGCTATGGCTTGTTCTTGCGTAATACCGGCGGGCAGTTGTCGCCCGATAACGCCCTCAAAGATCAGGTTGGTGGCATTACCCAAAATCTTGGGCCCCAACACCGTCAAACCGACCGAGATCACGGTCAAAATCAGGATCAGGACCAGTTTGAGCCGCTCGGGGCGCAATACTTTCAGCAGTCGCTTGCTTGAGCCCACAAAGTCCATGGACTTTTGAGTAGGGGCAGCGCCATGCCCGTGCCCACCGCCGGGTCCGCCGCCCTGGCGCGCCGGGGCCGTGGTTTCTTTCTCACTCACTGGGCCGCCTCCTGCGCATCCATCTGGGATTCAACAATTTCTTGATAGGTCTCACAGGTTTCGAGGAGATACCCGTGCGTCCCTCGGCCCACAATCTCGCCCTCATCGAGCACCAGAATTTCGTCGGCATTGCGAATGGTGCTCACCCGCTGCCCCACGATGATTACGGTGGCCTCTTGCGTCACATCGGTCAGGGCATACCGCAGCGCCGCATCGGTAGAAACATCCAGGGCCGAAAATGAGTCATCAAAAATGAAGATATCGGGATCACGCACAATCGCACGCGCAATCGAAAGGCGCTGACGCTGCCCACCGGAGACGTTGGTTCCGCCCTGAGAAATTGGAGCCTCTAACTGGGCGGGCATATCGCGAACGAAATCGGAAGCTTGCGCTATTTCTAGCGCACGCCAAAGTTCTTCATCGCTCGCTTCGGGGTTGCCGTAGCGCAGATTGGAGGCCACGGTCCCGGTAAACAGGTAGGGACGCTGCGGCACATAACCAATCGCTTGGCCTAAAACTTCCGGATCCAAGTCCCGCACGGGAACCCCGCCCACCGACACCGTTCCAGCGGTGGCATCGAAAAGCCGCGGGATTAGTTGAATTAGCGTGGTTTTGCCCGCCCCGGTAGAGCCAATAATCGCGGTGGTTTTGCCACGCACGGCGGTAAACGAAATATCGTGCAGCACGGGTTCTTCGGCGCCGGGATAGTGGAACTGGACCCCGCGCATTTCCATGCGTCCCCGATCCGGCATATCTCGCACCGGGTCAGTGGGCGGAATCACGGTGGAATCGGTGTTTAAGACTTCCTCGATGCGTTCGGCGCTAACGGCCGCGCGCGGCACCAGCACGAACATCATGACTGCCATCATTACGGCCATCAAGATTTGCACGATGTACGTCAAAAACGCGGTTAACGCCCCGACCTGCATTTCCTGCGCGTCGATGCGCTGGCCCCCAAACCACAGCACCGCAACCGATGACAGGTTCATTACCAGCATCACAGTTGGGAACATCAGTGACATGAGGCGCCCAATGCTAAGCGAGGTGGCAGTTAAATCGGCATTTGCCGTTTCGAAGCGCGCGTGTTCATGCTCATCACGCACAAATGCCCGCACGACGCGGATGCCGGTAATTTGCTCGCGCAGCACGGTATTGACCCGGTCGATGCGCTTTTGCATTTGTTTAAACAGCGGGCCGAGTTTGCGCGCAATTAGCAGCACCGCGGTAACCAGAACCGGAATGATGACTACCAACAGCCAGGACAGGGTGACGTCTTGGCGCAGCGCCATAATTACGCCCCCCACGAGCATGATGGGCGCCATAATCATGATCGTGAAGCTCAGCAAAACCACCATTTGGACTTGCTGCACGTCATTGGTATTGCGGGTAATTAGGGACGGCGCCCCAAAGTGGGCCAGTTCGCGCGCCGAAAATTTTTGTACTCGGGCAAATACCGAGGCCCGCACGTCGCGGCCCAGGCTCATGGCGGTCTTCGCCGCCATATAGACGGCCGATATTGCGGCCGCGATTTGGAGGAGGGTGATGATGAGCATGAAGCCCCCCACCCGCAGAATGTGCCCGGTGTCGCCAACTGCCACGCCGTTATCGATGATGTCTGCGTTTAGATTGGGCAGATACAGCGTGGCCAGCGTTTGCACGAGCTGTAGGGCAACGATGGCGCTGATGGTGCCCCAGTAGGGCCGCAGGTGCACGCGCAGCAGATTGATCAGCATGCCACCAAACTCCTCAAATTTTTGGTTGCGCTTGGCAACATGAATCCACCAGCGCGTTAGACGTCCCCATTATCAACGTGCACGCGCTCGATATTGTTCCACCACTTCGCGCGCCGCACACATTCACTTATTGGCGGCCAGATAAAAGTGCGGGCCCCTCGCTGAGAGAGACCCGCACTTTCGCTAGGTAGCGCCGCGACCGTGGTCGCGAGCATCAAGCAGTTTTAAGATCCCTGCTCGGGGTTATCTGTTGGATATCCGGGCGGCGGGGGTGGCACGGCGGGCCCACCGGGTGCCGGCGGTGTCGGGGGGTTCGCCTGCGGGGGCTGGTCCTGTTCCGGGGCCTGTTCCTCGGGCGCTTGCGCTGGGCGCTGGCGCTTAGGCGTGGGGATACCCGGGGCCTGGCCGGCCTGCGTGCCCTTCTTATAGGGCGCACCGGAAGTGGTTCCCGCATCAGTTGCATCTGCTGCAGCGTCGGCTGCCTGCGAGCGAGCCTCCGCCAAAGCATCAGATGGGTCCGCGAGGTCGACCTCTGCAAAGGGGTTGGTTCCCAAATCAGCGTCTGCGCCGGAGCCGTTATCGCCATCGGAGTCGCCGCCGAAGTTGAAGGGCGTGCCATTACCGTTTCCGCCGGTAAAGCCCTGGGAAATGCCCTGGAGCGCGGCGGTAAATTCGGTGGGAATAACCCACATCTTATTGGCGTCGCCCTCGGCGATCTCGGGCAGCATTTGCAGGTACTTATAGGCGAGCAGCTTCGGATCCGCATTTCCGCGGTGGATGGCATCGAAGACTTGCAGGATCGAGCGTGATTCACCCTGGGCGCGCAAGATCGCCGACTGGGCGTCACCTTCTGCGCGCAGAATTGCGGCCTGCTTCTCACCCTCAGCGGTAAGGATCTGGGACTGCTTAACGCCCTCGGCGGTCAGGATCGCGGCGCGGCGGTCACGCTCGGCGCGCATCTGCTGTTCCATCGAGCCCTGAATGCTGACGGGCGGGTCAATTGATTTCAGCTCAACCCGGTTGACGCGAATGCCCCAGCGCCCGGTTGCCTCATCCAGCACACCACGCAGGCGGCCGTTAATTTCGTCACGGCTGGTCAGAGTTTGTTCCAGGTCCATCGAACCGATGACGTTACGCAGCGTTGTGACGGTCAGCTGCTCAATACCCGTGATGTAGTTCGCGATTTCGTAGACCGCGGCCTTGGCGTTGGTTACTTGGAAGTAGATGACGGTGTCAATTGAGACGACCAGGTTATCGGAGGTGATTACTGGCTGCGGTGGGAATGAAACCACTTGTTCCCGCAGATCGACGCTGGCGCGGATCTTGTCGACAAATGGCACCAAGAAGTGCAGGCCCGCATCCAGAGTGCGGCTATAGCGTCCCAGGCGCTCGACCAGCATTGCCACGGTTTGCGGAACAATGCGAATACTTCGGGCAAGGGCGGTGATTACGAAAATCACCAGGACAGCAACTAGCACAAACATCGCTACCTGTCCCGGAGTTACGTCTTCCATGGCTCTCCAATTACTCGTTGATTTTTGCTAGCCAACTATCAATAAAAACTAGTTGTTGGCTGTCCCCTCAATCGGCTTATCTGCCGTTGCGGCAACTATTGCGGTGGCACCGTCAATTCGCACTACCGTTACGGCGGTACCCACTGGTAACACGGTATTTATTTCACTGCGGGCAGTCCACACTTCGCCCATGAGTTTTACCCGGCCTCCCGTGGTCGACACCTCAGAAACAACAATTGCGGGTCGGCCCACGTGCGCGTCGGCGCCGGTGGGAATGAGGGGTCCTTTGCGGAATAAAAGCCGCAAGCCCCAGGGCCGTAATAGGACCAAAAGTAGGAGTGAAGCAACCGCAAACACCACGACCTGGATCCAAACATTCCCGCCTACCAGCGAGGTGAGCATGCCAAATATCGCTCCGCCGGCCAGCATCGCAAAGATCAGGTCAAGGGTGAGCATCTCGACTACCGCGAAAAGCAGCGCAATCGCGAGCCAAATCATCCAGGGTTCCATCAGCAATTCCTATCCAGTTGGGCCACCGGTCAGTACGCGTCGGACGCCCGATCTAGCGCCCGGGCTGACCAGCGGTCACGGTGCCGCTCCACTATGAGGTCAATGCCAAAGGTTTCGGTGAGCGTGTGCGGGGTCAGTACATCCTCTACCGGTCCCGCGGCGGTCATTTTGCCATCTCGCAAAAGTAAAGCGTGGGTAAATCCTACGGGAATTTCTTCTACTTGGTGGGTAACCATGGCCATTATTGGCGAGGCTTCGTCGCCGGCGATGTTGGTTAGGCTGCGCAGCAAAATTTCGCGGCCGCCCAAATCTAGGCCCCCGGCCGGCTCATCCAGCAGCAATAATTCGGGATCAGCCATCAGAGCGCGCGCAATTTGGACGCGCTTGCGCTCCCCCTCACTCAACGAGCCGAAGGCGCGACCCGCGAGTTCCCCGATCGAAAAAGTATGCAGCAGTTCGTGGGCGCGCTGCTCATCGGCCTCGTCATATTCTTCGCGCCAGGTGCGGGTCATGCCGTAGGCAGCGGTACGCACGATGTCTAATACGCGTCCGCGCGGGGGAATCTCATCGGCGAGGGCGGCGGAAGAAAATCCGATCCGGGGCCGTAACTCAAACACGTCTACGGCGCCCAGTCGCTCTCCCAGTACCTCAACGTGCCCCGTGGTGGGGTGTAACCGTCCCGCGGCCAGTTGCAGCAGGGTGGTCTTCCCGGCCCCATTGGGGCCTAAAACCACCCAGTGCTCCCCCTCATTAACGACCCATGACACGTCATCGAGGATCATCTTCTCTCCCCGACGCACTCCGACGTTTTCGCAGCGTAAGACCTCGACCATAGTTCGACTTTACGGCACGGGCGTTAGTAAATGTTGGCAGGTCGATGTCAGACTTCTGCCATGTCTACGGAGCGTCTTCTTCCCAGATCGGTTCTGTTAAGCATCTGGATCGAGCATCTGGAGGTCGGCGCTACCCAAATAGAAAAGGCGATCCACGCCGTCCAAGGCGATGACGAGCCCCATACGGTGATTTGGCCCGATGGCAGGGAGGGTTCGCTTGGCGAATTATTGGGATTTTGGACGGCGAGTGGGCGCCAAGTTGCAACGGTTTTGCCCGTAGCGGGAGACCTAAGTGGATTATCTGGTCCGGGCCGAACCAATACGGCTGCGGTTGAGGCCGGAGAGATTGTGCTCTTTTCGGATGCCGCGCAGCCCCTGGCCGCGGTGCCCCAAGTCACGCGGTTCGGCTCTCATATCGAACCTGGCCACCTGGTGACGTGGAACATCATGCCGGCGAATTCGTGGCAAACTCGGTTCTTGGGAACCATCGGCTCGTGGCGCGATGCGGAAAGCCAGCTGCGCCAGGTACTGAGCGACGCGATTGAGCGGCTGATGATTTTAGATGTCGCGCAGTGGCGCGACGATTTGGCAATTGAGATCGAGGCGCTGCGCGGTAACGCGCATTTGCCCGATCCCCTTCCGGCCAGTTTGGATCCGCGTCGCGCCAATTTGCTGGCTACCGGGTGGCGCTTGGCCGGCATAGCCGATTTAGGGCAAACCAACGATGGGGCCGCCATCTCGGCCTGGGAATCAGATCGCCGTCGGGAAGCACTCCTGGGCGTAGAGAGTGCCGCCCGACGGGCAGTTAGCGCGGCAACTTACGCCACGCCGTCCCTAATCTGAGCCGTGCAAAACCGACTCATAAACAGCGATGGTGCGCTCGGCAATAGCCTCCCAGGAGAAGTGATCTTCCACCCGTTTGCGAGCAGCGCGACCCAACTCCCGGGCCCGCTGCGGATCGGAGACCATCTCGGTGAGCGCGGCGGCTAGATCCGAAACGAATTTTTGCGGGTCGATTGGCTCGCCCGTCCCGTCCGTAACCTGCTCAATGGGAACGATCGTGCCCACCTCGCCGTGCGTCACAACCTCGGGGATGCCGCCGGTTCCGGATCCAACTACCGGGGTTCCACAAGCCATTGCCTCCAGGTTCACAATCCCGAGCGGCTCGTAAACAGAGGGGCACACGAATGTGGTCGCGGCTGACAAGATTGCCGTTAATTCCTCGCGCGGAAGCATGTCGTCAATCCACACCACGCCCTCACGTTTGGCGCGCAGGTCAGCGACTAACTGCTGGACCTCGGCCATGAGTTCCGGAGTGTCTGGGGCGCCCGCACACAGCACCAACTGCACATTTGGCGGCAACTGTGCCGCGGCGCGCAGCAGGTAGGGCAAGCCCTTTTGCCGGGTAATGCGGCCCACAAACACCACCGAGGGCTGATCCGGGTCGATCCCCCAACGGCGCACCGTGTCCGGATCCTCGCGCCGGCGCCAGCCCTCGAGGTCAATCCCGTTATGGACCACGCGCACTTTTTCAGGGTCAATCTCGGGGTAACTGCGTAAAACGTCCTCCCGCATTCCGGCGCTCACCGCGATCACCGCATCGGCGGCTAGGTAGGCGGTGCGCTCAATGAAGGACGAAACGCGATAGCCCCCGCCCAACTGTTCGGCCTTCCAGGGGCGCAGCGGCTCGAGCGAGTGCGCCGAGATGACGTGCGGGATTCCATGCAGCAGCGCGGAGGTGTGTCCCGCGAAGTTCGCGTACCAGGTGTGGGAGTGCACCAGGTCGGCGCCAGCGGTGTCCTTCGCCATGTACAGGTTCGTAGCCATGGTTGCCAAAGTCGGGTTGGCGGCCTTGAGATCTTCGGGCTCGGTGTAGCCCGTTACTTTCGCGTCTTCGCGCGGGCCGTCAAAGCAGCGGATTCGGACATCTAATTTATTGCGCAAAACCGCGGCTAGCTCGGTGACGTGTACCCCCGCTCCCCCATAGATGTGTGGCGGATATTCCCTTGTCAGCATGTCGATTCGCAACACGTTCACCTCTTTTCGTTCCTAAGGCTAGCGGGGAACCTCTTTGACCTCTAATGTCGTGGGTATGGCTGCACCTCGTGTCCTTGCAATTGTCCTTGCTGGTGGCGAAGGAAATCGCCTCAAGCCGCTCACCGAGCATCGAGCTAAACCAGCGGTTCCGTTCGGCGGTATTTATCGGCTAGTCGATTTTGCGCTGTCAAACCTCGCAAACTCCGGTTATCTCAAGATCGTGGTTATGACGCAGTACAAGTCACACAGTTTGGATAACCACATTGCGCGCACCTGGCGCATGTCTACGCTGTTGGGCAACTATGTTTCCTCGGTTCCCGCGCAGCAGCGCATCGATAAAAACTGGTACCTGGGCTCCGCCGACGCGATCTACCAAAACCTGCACCTCCTCGATGATGAGCGACCCGACATTGTGGTCGTGGTTGGCGCAGATCACGTCTACCGCATGGACTTTTCCCAGATGGTGGATCAGCACATCGAGACCGGTGCGGACATTACGGTCGCGGCGATTCGCCAGCCCATTGCAGAGGCGGACCAGTTCGGTGTCATTCAAACCGACGATAAAGATCCCCGGAAGATCGCTGCCTTCTTGGAGAAGCCGAAGAATCCCGAGCCCCTCCCGGATGCGCCCGATAAAGTTTTAGCCTCGATGGGCAACTACGTGATTTCCACCGACGCGCTCATCGATGCCATTAAGGCCGATGCCGATAATCCCGACTCGAAACACGATATGGGCGGCGATATCGTGCCCGCTTTTGTGAACAAGGGCACCGCGGCCGTTTACGACTTCCGGGATAACGATGTGGACGGCTCCGCCGATGTGGACCGCGATTACTGGCGCGATGTGGGAACGCTCGATTCCTTCTACGACGCCCACATGGACCTCATTGCGGTTGCCCCCGTATTCAACCTGTACAACTCCGAGTGGCCGGTCTACACCGGCTATACCGGCCTGCCGCCCGCGAAGTTCGTCCACGCCGGGCCCGGCCGCCTCGGACACGCGGCAGATTCAATTGTTTCGCCCGGGGTAATCGTGTCGGGAGCAACCGTCACGGGTTCGGTTTTGTCACCCGGCGTGAAGTTGAACTCCTGGTCTTCAGTTTCCCGGTCCGTGTTGATGGATGAGGTGTATGTAGGACGCCACGCGCAGATCGATCGCGCCATAATCGACAAAAACGTGGTGGTCGAAGAGGGCGCCCGCGTCGGCTTGGATCCCGAACATGATCAGGCACGGGGTTTCACCATTACCGAATCTGGGCTCACCGTCGTACCCAAGGGTGTAATCATTCCCGCTGACCGACCTCGGTAGTCTGGCCGCCGTGCGTGCGACCTTAATAACAATTATTGGGCCCCGGCTAAATACGGATCTAATCGAATCACTGCCGCGCGCCCTGGCGCCGGCTCTTACCGCGGCCCCGGCGGCATATTTGCTTGAATCTCCGACCCCCAATGCCGCTGAGCTTCCGGATTTAGAAGTCCGGCAGTGGCGCACGCAGTTACCGCAGCAAAGCGCGCGTGCGGCCCTGGCTGATTTCACGGCCCGCGCCCGGGCCGGTGGCGTGGATGTTCTCGTCACCCCCGCCGCCCTTCTCGATCCCGGGCCGCGGCTGATTATTACCGACGTGGATTCCACCCTGATTCGTGATGAAGTTATCGAGTTGCTCGCCGATCATGCGGGCTCGCGGGACATCGTCACCGAAGTTACCGAAGCCGCCATGCGGGGCGAATTGGACTTCACGCAGTCGCTCCTGCAGCGCGTCGCCACCCTGCGCGGCTTGCCGGTAGGGGTGTACGAGCAAGTGCTCGCGGCGACGCGGCTCAGTGCGGGGGTGCCGAACCTGTGTCGGGTGCTTAAACGCAATGGGGACTTTATCGGCGTGGTCTCCGGTGGATTCATCGAAATCGTTCAGCCACTAGCCGAGGGGCTCGGCATTGATTTTGCGCGGGCAAACCGACTCGCCACGGTCGATGGTCACTTGAATGGCGAAGTATCCGGGCGGGTAGTGGATCGGGAAGTGAAGGCGGAAACCCTGCGCGCCTGGGCGGCAGAAGCGGGCGTTCCCCTCGAGCGCACAATTGCCGTCGGCGATGGCGCGAACGACCTGGCGATGTTGGCAGCTGCTGGCTTAGGCGTGGCCTATAACGCCAAGCCCGTGGTGCAAGACCAGGCAGACGCCGCGATCACCGGACCCCGTCTTGATGCGCTCCTGGCCGTACTCGGGAACTCATAAGCGCCGTTTTGCGCGCGGCTAGTCCTGCGGGGGCGGCTGCACGGCTCGTAAATATCCGCCGCGTGGCTCCAGATCGCTCCAGGCACATTCCACGTCCAATACCCCGCGGCCGGCAGTTACAAAACCGACCTGGGCTGTCTGCACCGCCGCAGCATCGGAGTCGGCATGTGCCAATAGCGCCGCAAGCATCGACATTGTGGGCTCGTGGCCAATAACTAAAACGCTCGTGAGGCTCGCTTCGGCCTCTTTAAGTACCTCAAGAATCTGCCGGGGCCGTGCCTCATAGAAATCCTCGCGGACCTCGACGGAAATATCGGCGCCCGCCTCGCCCCACTGCGCCAGCAGCAAATCCTTGGTTGTGCGAGTGCGCAGGGCCGAAGAACACAGGACCAGTTGCGGCAGCTCCTGGTTGGCGAGCAGTTCTTGGCCCACCGCTTGGGCTTGTTTCCGGCCGGCCATGCTTAACGGCCGTTCATGATCGGAGTCTCCGGCGAATTCGGCCGCTGCGTGTCGCATAAGGACTAAGCGGCGCGGTGGCCATTGCTGGGCCGCGCCGCTGGATATGTCAGCCACTGATTTGCTACTGCCCCATCGCGTGGACGCCGCCGTCGACGTGAATCATTTCCCCGGTCGTAGCGGGGAACCAGTCCGACAGCAACGCGCATACCGCGCGCGCGGTGGGTTCGGCATCGTTGACGTCCCAGCCCAGGGGCGCGCGACCTGCCCAGCCGGCTTCCATTTCTTCGAATCCGGGAATGGACTTCGCGGCGGTGGTGCGAATCGGCCCAGCTGAGACCACATTGACGCGAATCCCCTCGGGACCCAGATCGCGAGCCAAGTAGCGCGATGTTGCTTCAAATGCGGCCTTTGCAACCCCCATCCAGTCATAAACGGGCCAGGCGAAACGCGCGTCAAAGGTCAGCCCCACAACCGAGCCGCCCTGCGACATGAGGTCTTTGGTGGCAACCGCGAGTGATTTCAGGGAATAGGCCGATACCTCCAGCGCGGTGGAGACGTCTTCCCACTCGCCGGCCAAGAAATTTCCACCCATGACGCTTTGCGGGGCGAAGCCAATCGAGTGCACGACCCCATCGAGGCCGTCGACGTGTTCTTTCACCCGGTCGGCAAGAGCCGCCAAGTCATCGTCATTAGTGACATCTAATTCCACGACCGGCGCGGGCTTGGGCAGACGGCGTGCAATGGCCTGAGTGAGGCGCAGTTGCCGCCCAAAGGAACTTAAGATCACCTCCGCGCCTTCTTCTTGCGCTAAACGGGCAACGTGGAAGGCAATCGAAGAATCAACCAATACTCCCGTGATGAGGAGTTTCTTTCCGGCTAATAAGCCCATGTCTTTCTCAATTCTGTTGTGGAGCTGGTTGGTGGACCACCATAAGCACCTAGTGGCCCATTCCTAAACCACCATCTACCGGGATCACTGCGCCTGAAATATAAGCCGCAGCCTCACTTCCCAAAAACAATGCCACGTCGGCAACTTCGGTGGGCTCGGCGAAGCGACCAGCGGGAATCGCCGCACGGTATTCGTCTTGGCGCTCTTGTGGGAGTGCCCGCGTCATATCCGTGTCAATGAAACCCGGGGCCAACACGTTCGCGGTTATCCCCCGCCCGCCCAATTCCCGGGTTATCGAACGAGCCATGCCGATCAGACCCGCCTTCGACGCCGCGTAATTAACCTGCCCCGGTGTGCCGTATAGCCCCACCACGGAGGAAATAAGCACAATGCGTCCGCGGCGCAGGCGAATCATGCCCTTGGAGGCTCGTCGGACGCAGCGAAACGCGCCCGTGAGGTTTACGTCCACCACCTGATCAAACTCTTCATCGCTCATGCGCATTAAAAGTTGGTCGCGGTTCAACCCCGCATTGGCGATCAGTACCTCTACCGGCCCGTGGGCCGCTTCAACCTCGCTAAATGCCGCGTCTACGGCAGCAGTATCCGTTACATCAGCCACGACGCCCAACGCTCCATCAGGAACGTCTCCGGAGCGGTAGGTAACCGCGACCTTGTCGCCGTTAGCGATGTACTTTTCCGCAATCGCTCGGCCAATGCCGCGATTGCCACCTGTAATGAGAACACTTCGTCCAGTCACGCACGTGACGGTAGCGGAAAAACGGGCCAAATGGCGAGTTACACGCCTGTAATTAAGCAATTGGCCTGGCAAAGGGGTACCAATATGGGCTAAGTTTCACTTTAGTCACATCTGTAACATGCGCCCCACAGGAAACTGTGGTCACATACCTAGAACGGAAACTGCAAAGGATGACCGAGATGACTCAGTGCGAAACGAGCACGAAGTCCGCCACAAACCTGCCGCGCCGCCGGCCCGGCACTGCTGGTTTAGGGCTCGCTTTGGTGGCAGCAAGTGTCGGGATTCCCACCGCCACCGCAGCCGCAGCACCCGCGGGCAATACGTCCGAAGTGCCCCTACTACCCCAAACGGTGCTGCCGACTTCTCTCGCGCAGGGCAATGTGCGCGCGCTTCCGGCCTCCAATATTCCGCTTGCTGCACCCGCCATCCCGGTGGCGCTCGCCAAGGGAAGCGTGACCTACACCGTCAAGGCCGGCGACACCGTCTCGCATATTGCACTCCGCACGGGATCAAGCGTTTCCGCGATCGTTAAGGCCAATAACCTCAACTCCAAAGCCTTCATCCGCGCGGGGCAAAAGTTGACGATCCCGGATGCCGCGACCGCGACAAAGTCGTCAAGCTCCACGAAGTCAACGACAACCAGCTCCTCGAGCTACACGGTCAAGTCCGGCGACACCGTCTCGCACATTGCGCTGCGCACCGGTGCGAGTGTCTCGGCCATCATCAAGGCCAATAACCTCAACTCCAAAGCCTTCATCCGCGTGGGCCAAAAGTTGACCATCCCCGGGGCGAGTTCGGGCCAGGCCTCGACCTCCAAGCCCGCCGCATCGAATAGCAGCACTAGCAAAAAGCAGCCGGTCAGCTCCACGACTTACACCGTCAAAGCCGGAGATACCGTTTCGCACATCGCTGTGCGCACGGGCGTAAGCGTCCAGGCAATCATCAAGGAAAATAAGCTCGGCAGCAACGCCTTGATCCGCGTGGGCCAGAAACTGGTCATCCCCGGAAGCGCCGCGAAGACTGACGCACCAAAGACCGAAGCGCCCAAAAAAGACACTTCGAAGAGCGAAGCAAAGTCCACCACCTACACGGTCAAGTCCGGTGACACGCTCTCGCATATCGCGCTGCGCCACGGAACCACAGTCTCCGCGATCGTTAACGCCAATAGCCTCAAATCGTCGTCCCTAATTCGCGTCGGCCAAAAACTGACCATTCCGGGAGCAAGCGGCACCTCTTATAAGGGTGAGCAACTGGTTGGAAATTCCTTTGCGGGCCGCACCTACCCCGATTCGACCGTCGCCGCAGCGAATGTGAATAAAGCCACCCTGCTGTCACGTGATGTTCCATCGCGCGCGCAGATGCAAGAACTGGTTCGCAAAACGGCTCTCGAAATGGGTGTTAACCCCTCGCTGGCCCTAGCTGTTGCCTATCAGGAATCAGGCTTCGATCAGCGGGCCGTCTCCCCCGCCAATGCGGTGGGAACCATGCAGGTTATCCCGACCTCCGGGTTGTGGGCCTCCGATCTCGTCGGTCGCAAACTCGACCTGCTGGATCCCAAAGACAATGTCGTGGCCGGTGTCGCGATTTTGCGAGTCCTGGTCAAGACTTCTCCCGATCTCGATTCCGCGATCGCTGGCTACTACCAGGGCCAGACCTCGGTGAAGAAAAACGGCATGTACTCCGACACCCGTCGCTATGTGAACAATGTTCGCACGCTCATGAATCGCTACTAGGGCGCGTTCGGCTCGCGATCACCCCGAGGTGCCGCAACATTTCAATACTGACCCTCTAAACTGAGGCCTTGTGGAAGAGACCGTCGTAGACCCGCTCATCGGCCGCCTCGTCGATGGCCGCTACCGGGTAACCGCACGCTTGGCGCGGGGCGGGATGGCGCGGGTTTATCGTGCAGTTGACGAGCGACTGGAGCGCGAAGTCGCTCTCAAAGTCATGCACAGTCATCTGGCCGATAACGACGTTTTTCGATCAAGGTTTCAACGAGAAGCTCGCTCGGCTGCCCGCTTAAGTCACCCGGCCGTGGTCGCAGTTTTCGATCAGGGTGTGGACGGCGACGCTGTCTATTTGGCGATGGAGCTCATCGAGGGCAAAACGGTCCGAGAATTTCTTAATGCGGAACGCGTTTTGACCGTCGATGAGGCCGTCACCAT
>Ga0209487_1001704_pt1 | contig 18384 bp, 15 predicted proteins | sample Poulit2012_FD_187524 | JGI IMG/M metagenome (GOLD analysis project Ga0209487, IMG submission 187524) | Agricultural soil microbial communities from Georgia to study Nitrogen management - Poultry litter 2012 (SPAdes) (version 2) | ecosystem: Environmental > Terrestrial > Soil > Agricultural land...
CGGCGATCCGCTCGATAATCCGAGTGAACCCGCCGCTGACCAACGCGAATCGGTACCCCAGTCGCTTGAGGGAACGGATCATGGTGCGTGCTCCCGGCGCATACCGGATTTGCTCGTACACGCGGTCGAGATCGTCGACGCTGACGCCTTCAAGCAATTTCACGCGCGCGGTGAGCGAAGCGCTGAAATCGAGCTCGCCGGCCATCGCTTCGCGCGTAACAGCGGCTACCTCCTCACGGCATCCGGCGTAATCGGCGATCATTTCGATCACTTCACCTTGAATTAGCGTTGAATCCACATCCATCACGATGAGGCGTTGCGCATGTTGAAGTATTCCGCGCTCCTGCACGGCCACGCCGACTCCCGACGTGGCACCCTCCGATACCAGCGCGGACTGGAGTGCCTCCGGCGCCGCGCCGGATACCTCCAGCCTGATCGCGGTCACCGGGTATCGTGCAAGCCGTAATATGCGGTCAATATTCGCTCCGGCCGAGTTGATGCGTGCCGTGAGCGCTCCCATTGCCGCCGGTGCCAGCGGGGAGCCCAGAACCGTTATATAGGTGTGGCCCACGCGACGGGGCCGGTTATCGCCGACACCGTATTCAACGGTCACGGTCAGGCCGTAGATGGAACCGACCTCTTGCACCGACCGTTCAAAGGCATCAGAATCGCCGGGTACGGTAAATAATGCACTCAGCACCAGGCGGCCGCGCACAACCAATTGCTCGATGTCAACGACGTCTACGTCAAAGCCGCCGACGCGCTGGAACAGTTCGGTTGAAACGCCGCTTTGATCCGGTCCTGCCAAGGTGACCAGAACGGTTGACTCGGTCAATTTGACGGTTGGGATATGTGTACTCACTGTTATGAGGCTACCGCTGCGATGTGTCGCACTCACGATAGGTTGGGGGTAGGGCCCACTTCGCGAACGGAGGGACTATGACGCCAGTGCTCGAATTTGAGCAGGTCACTGTCAAGAGACCGGGCAAAATCCTCTTAAATCGAATCGACTGGCATGTGGGTGCGGGGGACCGCTGGGTCATCCTGGGTCCTAACGGCGCCGGTAAGACCACGCTATTGCAACTGGCCGGTGCGCAAATGCATCCGACGTCGGGCATCGTCACGATCCTCGGCGAGCGACTCGGCAGAGTCGATGTCTTTGAATTGCGACCCCGGATCGGCCATATGACCACGGCGATCACCGACCGTATCCCCGCCGACGAAGCGGTGCGCGATGTTGTCATGTCGGCGGCCTACGCGATCACCGGACGCTGGCAAGAAGAATATGATGCCGTCGACCGGGTTCGCGCCGAGCAAATCCTGGCCGAGCTGGGAGTGGGACATTTAGCGGACCGGAAATTCGTCACCTTGAGCGAGGGCGAACGCAAACGCACCATGATCGCTCGCGCCGTCATGACCGATCCGGAACTGCTGCTATTGGACGAACCGGCCGCCGGCCTGGATCTGGGCGCCCGTGAAGATCTGCTCAACACACTCCAAATGCTCGCCGAATCACCGCAAGCGCCGGTCATCGTGATGGTGTCGCATCATGTTGAAGAAATCCCGCTGGGTTTCAGTCATGCTCTGTTACTGCGGGACGGTCATACCGTGGTCGGCGGCCCGATTCACCAGACCATAAATGCGGCCTCTCTCAGCGACACATTCGGCATGCGCCTCGAACTTGAGAACCATGACGGCCGCTTCGCCGCGCGACGGATCGCCTACGGGCAGCGGGCCAGGAGATTTTGACGTGCAGCAATGGTTTGCCGATCACCCGTGGGTCGTGTGGATCGGGCTGGGCGCGGTGCTGGCGATCGCCGAGATGCTCAGCTTGGATCTGGTGCTCCTCATGTTCGCCCTCGGTGCCCTCGCGGCCGCCGTCCTAGCGGGCCTCGGAGTGTCGCTATGGCTCAGCGTGCTCACGTTCGCGCTCGTCTCCGGACTGCTGCTATTGACGGTGCGCAAACCCCTCACCCATAAACTCCACGACGGTCCCACCCTGCCGACGGGATATTCTGAGCTGATCGGGATGCGGGCCGAAGTCGTCCAGCGGGTCGGTCCGCGGCAGGGACGGGTCATGGTACAAGGGGATATGTGGACCGCGCGCACATCCGACGAATCCGAAATCCCGGTAGGAGAATTTGCCGTCATCGCGCGGATAGACGGCGCCACATTGATCGTGCAAGAACAGTAGCTCAGGAGACATCGTGTTTGGTTCGGCCCTTTCGATAATCGGGATTCTCGTAGCGTTGGTGGTCATCGTGGGAGTCGTCCGCGCGGTGCGCATTGTTCCGCAGGCGCGGGCCGGCGTCGTGGAGCGTTTAGGTAAATACCGCACAACGCTAGATCCCGGCCCGCACCTGATCATCCCGTTCATCGATCAGATGCGGTACACCATCGATTTGCGTGAGCAAGTCGTCTCGTTTCCGCCACAGGACGCGATCACCGAAGACAATCTGGTCGTACAGATCGACACCGTCGTCTACTTCAAGGTGATCGATCCGGTAGCCGCCACATATGCGATTTCCAGTTATGTGGACGCCATTCATCAGCTGTCCAGCACCACGTTACGCAACATTATCGGCGGTATGACTCTGGAACACGCTTTAACCAGCCGCGATCAGATCAATACCACGCTAAGCGGTCAGCTCGATGTGGCAACCGGGAAATGGGGCATCAAGGTCAGCCGCGTCGAATTGAAGGCGATCGATCCGCCCGCGTCGATTATCGACGCCATGGAGAAACAAACCCGCGCCGACCGCGATAAGCGCGCCATTATATTGACCGCCGAAGGGGAGCGCCAGTCGGCCATCCTTTCGGCAGAAGGCGAAAAGCAGTCGGCGATACTCAAGGCCGAAGGTGAACGCCAGGCGCAAATTCTCAACGCGCAAGCCGACCGGCAGTCGGCCATCTTGCGGGCGCAAGGCGAGGGTCAAGCGATTCAGACCGTCTTCCAATCGATCCACGACGGCAACGCCGATCAGAAGCTATTGACGTATCAATATTTGCAAACCCTGCCGAAAATCGCCCAGGGAGAAAATGCGTCCACGTGGGTCATACCGGCCGAACTCACCAAGGCGTTAGGCGGAATCGGATCGGCCATCGGTGATATTCCCGTCGACGGCGGCGGTAGCAAGGTGCGTGTGGATCTCGACGAGCCCGTCGCCGATGACGTCGCGCCTGATGAAAGCACGACGCATGCGGTCGAGGAAGCACTTGAGGCCGCCAAGGAAGCGGCCGCGCCCGGCATGGCCGGCTCGGGCCAGGACGGCCAGGATCAGCCCGCAGCCGGGCCGGGCGAATCTGGCTCGGATCAAGCCGGTCCAGCCGGATCCGGGCCGGCCGAGGAGTCTTAAAGCTGATAGGTGCCGTATATGATGGCGCGTCCCAGCGTCTTAAACGCCAGGTTGAATCCGACAACGGCCGGTGATACCGAGGCGTCCACGCCCAGCGACGGTTCGCTAACGGCGTGCACAACGAAGAAATAGCGGTGCACTTGATCGCCGGGAGGCGGAGCCGCGCCCATGTAGTTCATACCGCCGCCGTCGTTGCGCACATGGAATGCCCCGTCGGGAAGCGTGCTATCACTGGCTCCGGCGCCGGTCGCAAGTTCGGTAACCGCCGCGGGTATGTCCACGGCCACCCAGTGCCAGAAACCCGATACGGTCGGCGCATCCGGATCGAAGCACGTGACGACATAGGATTGGGTCCCCTCGGGCGCACCGGACCATGACAAGTCCGGGGACGTGTCCCCGCCGGCATTCGCCTGATCCAGGCTTAGAGGCTCGCCGTGAGTGACGTCGTGACTTTCTAATGTAAATGCCGCAGCTTCCGGAAGAAGTGGGTACGGATCTGGAGTTACTGGTCGATCTAGGCTCATACCACCGACCCTAAACCACGGTGTAAACCGTTCGAGTGGCTGTTAACCGGCCAGGTTGGCCGGCCAATCTTCTGGGAAATCCGAAGCCTGCTGCTCGTGTAATTTCAGTAGCTGCTTGCGTTTCCGGTCGGCGATCCGGTCGGCGAACACGGTCCCGTACACGTGATCGGTCTCGTGCTGAAGACAACGTGCCAGCATGCCCGTGCCCTCGAACGTGACGGCTTCGCCGCGATGGTCGGTGCCGCTGGCCATCGCCCAATCCGGCCGGGCACACTCGGCATAGGCACCGGGCAACGACAGGCACCCCTCCTCGCCCTCATCGAGCTGCCGGTCTTCGGTCCGGGGGAGCGTCAGCACCGGATTGCATATGACGCCGCTTATATAGCGATCGTCGTCATCGGGACAATCGAAAACGAAAACCTTGAGGTTGACGCCCACCTGGTTGGCGGCAAGGCCGACGCCGGATGCCGCGCGCATCGTCGCGACCATATCGGCGACCAATTCGTCTAACGACTCATCGAACTCGGTGACATCGCGCAACTCGTGATGCATCACGGGGTCGCCCCAGCGGATGATCGGGCGAACTTCGCCGCCGTCGGGTAGGGGCCGGGATTGGTTGGCGGGCACGCGCACTCCTGACATCAATAGGCGCAGAATCGAGCACTAGAGTATCGAATGGTCCGAGCGTATGAATCACATGTCGGAAATCAGCGGTGTGCACGACAAACATCGATGTGAGATACTATCGGTATCTGAAAACACAGCAGGAATCAACAATGACGCTTACCCGATGTCCGTCGGTACGACCGGAAGCCGAGGCATGAGGTAGTTGAAGGAGAGTACATGCGCAAAGATCCGATGGGACTGGGTCTGGCGGCCCTGAATCGGCTCGCCGGTTCCGATGTCATCGACCGCATCGGGATCCGTCGCCTCACCGAACGGACCGTCTACCAAGGTTCCCGTACCGGATTCAGCGTCGCCGGGGCCACCACGAGGACGTTTACCCGTCCGCTGAAGGAGCTCACCTCACGATCGGTGCATCCGCAGCGCACCGCCGCCTCGGGACGCTTTGATCTGACGCCGAGCGAAGATCAACAGATGATCGTCGACTTGGTCTCAGAATTCGGCTCACAGGTGCTTGCGCCGGCCGCGCAGACCGCGGACGACGACGACCGCATAGACGCGGCGGTGCTGGACCAGTCCAGCCAACTGGGCTTGAACCTGCTGAACATACCCGAAAGCCTGGGAGGCCTATCCGAACAGCGTTCGGCGGTCACCGGTGTCTTGGTGGCCGAAGCCATGGCGAAGGCCGATATGGGGCAAGCAGTTGCCTGCTTGGCGTCACCGGCGGTGGCTACGGCCATCTCCCTATGGGGAGATAAAGAGCAGCAGCAAACGTATCTGCAACCGTTCACGACCGATCATGTGCCGGCCGCAAGTCTTATCCTGGCCGAACCCCAGCCCCTGTACGATCCGTTCGCGCCGGAGACTACCGCCGTTCATGCGAGTGGCGGCTATCGGCTCAATGGAATTAAGTCCGGTGCCGTACGCGCCGGCGACGCTGAGCTGTTCGTGGTATCGGCACGATTGGACAACGAAACGCGACTGTTCATCATCGAGGCCGATACACCGGGTCTGAGCGTGGCAGCCGATCCGGGGATGGGCCTGCGTGCCGCCGGTATGTCACAACTGCGGTTGGACGATGTGGTTGTACCCGAGGCGAATCTTCTCGGCAATAGCACAGATCACGCCGAATGCGTGCGACTGTCCCGCCTGGCCTGGTCGGCTTTGGCCGCCGGTACGGGCAAAGCCGTCTTGGACTACGTCAGCGAATACGTAACTTCCCGCGAGGCGTTCGGCGAGCCGATAGCGTACCGGCAGTCGGTGGCGTTCATGGTCGCAAATATCGGCATCGAACTGGAGGGGCTGCGCCTGATGACCTACAAGGCCGCCGCGCGCGCCGACCAGGGTGCCGACATCGCGCGCGAGGCCGGGCTCGCCCGCAGACTGGCAAGCCAGTACGGGATGCAGATCGGTACCGACGGCGTGCAACTGCTGGGCGGACACGGATTCGTGAAAGAGCATCCGGTGGAGCGATGGTACCGCGATCTACGCGCGACCGGCTTGATGGAAGGAGCAATCCTCGTCTGAGGAGAATACGATGATTAGTCTTGACACGCCGAAAAAGTTCCGCGCATTCATTGATCAAGCCCATCAGGTCGCGGAAAATTTCTTGCGTAGCAACTCGCGGAAATACGATGCGGCCGAGCACGTCTATCCCAAAGAACTCGATCTGCTGGCCAGCCTCGTCGACGGTATGTCGGATGCGGGCCAGGGTCAGGGGGCCGGCGCCTCGGGCGTACGGCGCTCAGAGGACGGCGACGGCTCGGACAGCAACATCAACGGCACGAACATGGCCTCGGTGCTATCGGTTATCGAGATGTGCTGGGGCGATGTCGGTTTATTGCTGTCGATGCCGCGCCAGGGGCTGGGAAACTCGGCCATCGCATCGGTGGCCACCCAGGATCAGCTTGAGCGATTCGCCGGCACGTGGGCGGCGATGGCCATCACCGAGCCCGATTGCGGCTCTGATTCGGCGGCCATTACCACCACCGCGGTTAAAGACGGGGAATATTACGTCCTGAACGGCGAAAAGATTTTCGTTACCGCCGGAGACCGTGCCGACTCGGTAGTGGTGTGGGCCACGCTCGATAAGGACCGGGGGCGCGCAGCCATTAAATCGTTCGTCGTGCCGAAAGACGCCCCGGGGATCCGTATTGAGCGGCTCGAACACAAACTGGGCATTCGTGCCTCCGATACCGCCGTCATCGTCCTCGACGATTGTCGCGTCCATGAATCCAATCTGCTCGGCAGCCCGGAGATCGACACCAAGCAAGGCTTCGCCGGTGCCATGGCCACGTTCGACAACACGCGGCCCCTCGTGGCCGGCATGGCGGTCGGCTGCGCGCGCGCCGCGCTGGAGCGCACCCGCGAACTTCTGGAAGCCGCCGGCATCCAGATAGATTATGACCGTCCGGCATCGGTGCAACCGCATGCGGCGGCGGCCTTTATGCAAATGGAGGCCGATTGGGAAGCCGGGCTCCTGCTGACGATGGAAGCCGCGTGGATGGCCGATAACTCGCAGCCCAATTCCCTGCAGGCGTCTATGGCCAAGGCAAAAGCCGGACGGGTAGGAAACGACATCACCCTGCGCTGTGTGGAGCTCATTGGCTCGCTGGGTTACAGCGAGGATGAGCTCCTGGAGAAATGGGCTCGCGATTCCAAGATCCTGGACATCTTCGAAGGCACCCAGCAGATTCAGCAGCTCATTGTGGCTCGCCGGCTCCTGGGCTTGAATTCCACCCAGCTGCGCTAGGGCCATCACGCGTCGCTCAGACGCGCAGGAAAGCCTTAACGGATCGGCGTTCGTGCATGGCGCGGTAGGCGGCGTCGACCTCATCGAGCGGAAAGGTCTGGTCGAAAACCGCTCCGGGGCGTAGCGATCCTTCCCAGACCCGGTCGATGAACTCACTCAAATAATGGCGCACCGGAGCTACGCCGCCGGCGACTCCGATATTGAGTCCGAACATCACATTGGGACGCAACGTCACGTCGTGGGGGAGGCCGACGAAACCGATCCGGCCGCCGGGGCGGGCCGATCGCATTGCCTGATCCATGGCATCGCCGGTCCCGACGCACTCGAGCACATAATCGGCACCTATCCCGCCGGCGATCTCATGCACGCGCGCCGCGCCGTCTTTGCCGCGTTCGGCAACAACATCGGTGGCGCCGAATTCACGGGCCAGTTGTTGCCGGTCGGGGTGGCGTGACATCGCGATGATCCGGTCGGCGTGCATGCGCCCGGCGGCCAGGATCGCGCTGAGGCCGACGGCGCCGTCCCCGACGACGGCCACCGTACTGCCGGCGGTGACACCCGCGCTGACGGCGGCATGGTGGCCGGTGCAAAACACATCTGACAGCGCCAGCAAATGCGGGTATAGCTCTTCGGGTGGCTCTCCGGGAGTTGGCATGAGTGTGCCATCGGCCCACGGCACGCGGATCAATTCTCCTTGCGCACCATCGGCCAAATGACCCTGTCGGTCCCGGCCGCCCCAGCCGCCGCCGTTGACGCAGCTCGTGTGGACACCCAGCCGGCATAATGCGCAAGTGCCGTCGCTGAAGGTGAATGGGGCGACGACAAAATCTCCGGGCGTCACCGTCGATACCCGGCTGCCGGTGCGTTCGACCACGCCGATGAATTCATGGCCCATTCTGGTGGGCCCATCCACGGGCGACAGCCCGCGATAACGCCAGAGGTCCGAACCGCAGACACACGCGGCAACCACACGCACGATCGCGTCGGTATCCTCGCGTAGATCTGGCTCGGGCACCGCGTCAAGGTGAATGTCGAAAGGGCCGGACAAAACTGTGGCACGCATGTGACCGTTCTATCAGCCTCCGCATTCGACGATCGAGTCTAGCCCTCGGGTAGCCCGAGTTTGTCCAGCAACTTGCCGACCCGTTTGATCGACACCGGAAATGCGGTACGTAAATCTTGAGCGAAAAGGCTAAGACGCAGTTCCTCCAACGCCCAGCGCACATGTTGCACGTGGTGGTCCAATTGCGCCCACTTCGACATGTGCCGGGTGGCTTCGAAGAACCGCGCTTCCAGATCCTGGACCGCCTCCAACTGGGGTGCGCTCTTACCCGCAAGATGGCGCCGTGCGGCTTCTAGATACAGCGCAATCCTGGAAATATTAGTCTGGGCGTCGCGGATGAAACCGTCATAGATGAGCCACGACAGCTGGATGCGCACGTCCTCGCCGGCGGGCGAATCGTCGGGATGAAGCTGTGAAAGCTTTTCGAAAACCGCGATCACCGAATTCAAGATGCGTTCGGTGGCCTGGAACGCGTCGGCGCGAACGCTGTCGTATAGGCGGTCGAATTCGTGTTCGGCGCGCACCGGTCCGCCGTGTTCGACGATGAGCGTATCGATTGCCGCGAGAAACGAATCGTGAATGACCGCTGCGCCGTCGTCGTATGGTCCGGAGGCCAGAAGTAGCGCCGTGCGCATGTCTAGGTCACGTTTCAACCGGGATACCGGCGACGGCATGGCGAAGGAAATCAGTCGGGATTGCGCGCGGATCATAGCCGTGTGCTGTTCTCGTGCACTGTCCATCGTGACCAGGCCGACGGCATCGCCCTCGTCGACGAGAGCGGGGTATCCGGTGGCCTGTCCGATCTGCACCGATTCCGGCAAGGTGCCTACGTCCCACGATCGCAGGCCGTGGCGTTCATGGCGTCGGGCTCTTTCCTCTAAGCCAAAACGGATGTGGGGCTGGAGCTCGCGGCGCAATTGCGCGATTGAGTCGCCGCGTGCCAGCTCGGTACCGTCATCAAGGATCCGGAAAGTCATCTTCAAGTCATTGGGGACCGCCGACATGTCGAATGACTCCGGGGTGACATCTACGTCGTGGCGGGCTCGAATTTGACGGCTGAGTTCGACGGCCATATCCACGGTGGAATCATCGAGCCCGGCGGCCAGCTCGGCGGCTGTCTGGGGTACCGGCACGAGCCGTTTGCGCATGGCCTTCGGCAGGGTGCGGATAAGGGCTTCGACCAATTCGGCGCGCCGGGCGGGAATGCCCCAGGTGAATTGACGTTCGTCTACGTCCATGAGTTGGTCGATGCCGATGTCGACGATGACGCCGTCTTCGCTGTGACCGGGGTTGAATACGTAATCCAGATCGTATGACTCGGACTGGCTACGCCATTGCCGGGGATATTGCGAGTCCAGGTCACCTGGAAGGGTGCCGGCGCGCAACATCTCCGGTTCGAAATTCAGCAGGGCAGGCGTATCATGCCGAGCTTTTTTCCACCACGCGTCGAAATGGCGGGTGGAGACGATATCGGCGGGGATACGCGCGTCGTAGAACTCGAATAATCTGTCGTCGTCGACACGCAAATCGGTGCGCCGGACGCGGTGTTGTAGTTGTTCGACTTCGCCGAGCATCGCATGGTTGTGTTCGAGGAAAGCATGCTGGCTGTCCCATTGACCGTCGACGAGCCCGTGCCGGATGAATAATTCACGCGCCAGAGCGGCGTCATAGCCGGAAACCGCGATCGGTCGATCAGTAATCAGGGGCAGCCCATACAGGGTGACGCGTTCATATGCCATGGCCGTGCCGCGGCGTTGCGACCAGTGGGGCTCGCTGTAGTGTCGTTTGACTAGATGCTTGCCGGCCTTCTCGGCCCATGACGGGTCGATTCGGGCCACCGTTCTGGCCCAGAGCCGCGAGGTTTCCACTATTTCGGCGGCCATGACCCAGGTGGGCGCCTTCTTGGCCACATCCGATCCGGGAAAGATTTTGAACCTGGTTCCGCGTGATCCACTGTACTCGCGCGAATCGTCATCGCGTAGGCCCAGATGGGAGAGCAGACCGGACAGTAGCGAGCGGTGGATGGCGTCCGGATCGGCGCCGCGTCGGCCGGGACGCATACCGAGTTGTTTCACGGTCCGGCGCAATTGCGCATGGACATCTTGCCATTCACGCACCCGCAGATAGTGCAAGTATTCGTTACGGCACATCCGCCGGAAGGACGAGTGCGACCGTGCACGGCGCTGTTCGCGCAGATATGTCCACAGGCCCAGATACGATAAAAAGTCTGATTCGGGTTCGCGGAAGCGCGCATGAAAGGCGTCTGCCTGTTGTTCGGCGTCGAGCGGGCGCTCGCGCGGGTCTTGAATAGACATTGCTGAGACTACGACCAGAACATCGGCGAGGCATCCGGCGTGGTCGGCGGCGATGAGCATGCGGCCCATGCGTGGGTCGACGGGCAATTGTGCGAGCCTGCGTCCCGTCGCCGATAGACGGCCGTTGCGGCCCCATGCGCCGAGTTCGGTCAGCAGAGCTCGGCCGTCCTTAATAGCACGCGAATCCGGCGGATCCAAAAATCCGAACGTAGAGATGTCCCCTAAATCCAATAACGCCATCTGCAGCAGCACCGAGGCTAAATTGGTGCGCTGGATTTCAGGGTCGGTGTATTCGGGGCGCGACAGCAGATCGTCTTCGCTGTAGAGGCGGATACAAATTCCATCGGCGAGCCTGCCGCAGCGTCCTGCCCGTTGAGCGGCACTGGCTTGGGAGATCGGTTCGATTGGCAGGCGCTGGATTTTGAGCCGTTGACTGTACCGGGAGATTCGGGCGTATCCGGCATCGACGACGTAACGGATGCCCGGTACCGTCAATGACGTTTCGGCGACATTGGTGGCGACCACGATTCGCCGACCCGTATGCGGCGTGAACACCCGCTGCTGATCTTGGGCCGACAGGCGCCCGTACAACGTCAAAATCTCGGTGCCGGGCCGGTCCTTTGCCGCCAAATATTCGGCGGTGTCACGGATCTCGCGTTCACCCGATAAGAAGACTAAGACATCGCCGTGGGCCGGCAGCTCGTCAATCGCATCTGCAACACCGCGCATCGTGTCGTGTTCGACGGGACGGTAGCGCACCTCGACCGGGTAGGTGCGGCCGCTGACTTCGATGACCGGTGCGTCGAACATGGCGGCGAACCGATCGACTTGAATGGTCGCCGACGTGACGATCACTTTTAAATCCGGGCGGCGCGGCAGAATGCGCGATAGATAGCCCAAGAGGAAATCGATGGCGAGGGAGCGCTCATGGGCTTCGTCGATGATGATCGTGTCGTAGCGCCGCAGGAGCCGGTCGTGATGTATCTCGGCCAGCAGCAGGCCGTCGGTCATGATACGCATTTGAGTGTCGTCGTCGCTCATATCATCGAAGCGGACCGCGTAGCCGACTTCGGCTCCCAATTCGACATCGCATTCGTCGGCAATACGTCGGGCGACCGACCGTGCCGCGATGCGACGGGGCTGAGTGTGTGCGATAGACCTGGCGCCTAGCTGCCAAGCAATTTTGGGTAGTTGTGTCGTTTTTCCCGAACCCGTTTCGCCGGCGACCACGATGACCTGGTGGTCGCTTAGTGCGGCGGTGATATCGGCTTGGGCCGCGGCGATCGGCAGAGAGTCGTTGATACCTACCTTCATGCCGTGGCTCAGCGCAATCCCAGCTCGTCAGCAAACATCTGGTATCCCACGAATTCGACGACGTCGATCAGCGTATGGGCCATCACCAGCGGCATGACACGTCGGGTGCGATGGAACCAATAACCGTAGATCACGCCCATAATCACGTTGCCGATTGCCATGCCGAATCCCTGGTACAAATGGTAACTTCCGCGGATGAGCGCGCTGGTGATGATGATCGCCGGGGTACTCCATCGAAGTTGCGCTAACCGGGTCATCAGAAAGGCAACGACGATGACTTCTTCGACGATGGCATTGCGTGCCGCCGATATGATCAGGATCGGCAGGGTCCACCAATACTGATCGATCTGGCTCGGGATAATTTCGGCGCTTAATCCGGCGTAACGCACGAGAGCGTACAGACCTAATCCGGGAATGCCGATACCGGCGGCCAGGGCACATGACCATAGGAAATCGCGGCCCAAGCGCCCTCGATTGAGTCCAATGCGCTGCGCGACGGGGTGTTCGGTGCCGTCGAGGCTGAGCAGATATAGGCACAGGATGACGGGCACGAGTGCAAAACCGTTCAGCAACAGTTGGTAGGTCAGGTCGAAATACGGTTCTTCTGCTTGGGAGATGTTGGGCGAGGCGGTTGCCGCGCGGATCCCGCCGGCCGCCGTGAGCATGGATATCAGCGTGACGACGGAATACACACCGGATTTGCCCAGCGATAGGGCCATGACTATCCAAATTTCTGCGCCGAGTCGCCGGCGCCGCTGAGCCGGTAGGTCCGGTGTATACGTCATGGCAGGTAGCTTATCGGCGGCGCGGAATGACAGCGTATGTACGGGGAACTCCACACTTGTGGAAAACTTGTGTACGACACGCGGACGACTTGTGCATTTTCTGGGCCAACTTGTGTAGAACAGGCGATGTGCGAGCCACTTATACCGGCGCCCGGGATATGGGGCACGTCATACAGCGAGGACCTCCGCGACCGCGTCCCAGTTCCGTCCCGGGGACGGTAATAACGTCGATCCCGTTTTCCTGTAAATGCGCATTGATCGTGACATTACGCTCGTAAGCCACGACGACACCCGGCGCGATCGCTAAAACGTTGAGCCCGTCGTCCCATTGTTCGCGGGCGGCTGCATAGACGTCTTGCGTCGCCGTCAATATACGGATGTCATCAAGTCCCAAAGCCGATGCCATGACCTTGTGCATATCCTCCGGCGGGTGTGCTGTGATCGACAGGTGATCGTCACCCGCGCCCGGCCGGATCGTATACGCCGGCAACATGCCCATCCCGGCGAATTTCGTGAAGGTTTCTTCGTCGACCATGGATATGACGGTGTCAAGATGCATGAATGAGCGCCGATGCGGTAGTTCGATAGCCACGATTCTGGTGACGGTACCGGCAGCGAATAATCGCGAAGCCAAACGCTCGAGGCCCGACGGTGTGGTGCGCTCACTCATGCCGACCATGACGGCGCCGTTCCCCAGAACGAAAATATCGCCGCCCTCGGTGGTGGCGATGCCGTCCAGGCTGCCGTGCGACCACCTGGCGAATCGGTGCGCCGCGAAACGGGGGTGCCAGTGATATATGGCCTCGTAATTGATGGTTTCGCGAATCCTGGCGTGTTTGCGCATGGAATTGATAGCCAGACCGTCGTAGATCCAGGCCGAGGCATCGCGCGAAAACAGGTGGTTCGGCAGGGGAGTAACCACAAAATCATCTAGAGCCATCGTGCGAATGGGTATCGACGGTGGTTCCGGGGCAAGCCGTAGGAGTTCGCGTTTGGACAGACCGCCGATGAGATGGCGGGTTAGAGTGGCGTCGTCCATTCCGGCGAATACCTCGCGCACGGCTTCGACCGCCATCGGGCCGTAGACGCGTTCATCAAAAACCGCGTCGAGAATGAAGTCTCTGGCCTCGGGAACGGCGACGGTCTCCTGCAACAGACGGTCGAAAAGATGTACTATCACGCCCGCTTCGCGTAGCGCGGCGACGAAGGCCGCGTGTTCGGATCGGGCTTGGCTGACCCAAAGCACCTCATCGAAGAGAAACGCGTCCTTATTAGTCGGGGTCAGGCGCTCCAGTTCGAGTCCGGGTCGGTGCGCGATGACTTCGCGCAGCCCTCCGACTTCCGATGCGACCGCGAGCGGAATCCCAGGGGACGGAAATTCAGCGGACGAAAGTTCATCAGACATAGCGTCACAATAAGCCACCCGCCGATCGCCCATTTGCGACGGACGGGCGGGAATAACTGCCGGATGGGCGGGAATAAGTGACGGATCGCGGTCAGGGGTGTGAGTGTTGGCTCACGGGTGTCCGAGGGGGGACTTGAACCCCCATGCCCTAAAACGGGCACTAGCACCTCAAGCTAGCGCGTCTACCAATTCCGCCACCCGGACGTGGCGCACGATGAACACATGCGGCAGGAAAACTTTAGCAAACACACCCTACGGTGCCGCCGTCCGGCGGTGTTCCGGCTAAATCGATAACACGGCCCGGGCGATCATGAAGTAGACGATCAGCCCGGTTGCATCGCAGAATGTCGAGATAAACGGGGTGGAGAACACGGCGGGATCAACGCGGATCGCCTTGGCCAGCAGAGGCATCGTGCCGCCTACCGTGGCGGCAATCGTGCAGATACTGATGAGTGTCAGGGAAATCACGACACCGATGCCGTTCCCGAATACGGGGGTGGCGACCAGCCAGCCGACCGCTCCCAGCACGATTCCCAACAGCAAACCGGTGCGCACTTCCTTGAGGGCGACCTTGCCGACATCTTTTGGCTGCGCTTCATCCACGGCAAGCGCGCGGGTCACCGTGGTGGCTGCCTGCGACCCCGTATTGCCGCCGATACCGGTGAGCAACGGGATAAAGAGAGCCAACGCCGTGAGTTGCTCGAGCGTCGCTTCAAAAATCTGCAGCACGTTCACGGTCAGGATCGCCGAGATTCCCAGCACGAGCAGCCATACGATCCGGGAGCGCGCCAGGTGCAGCACCGGGGTGAGCAGATACGGCCGGCGGAGCGGTTCCATGGCACCGGCACGAGCGGCGTCCTCATCGCGTGCCGCCTCCACGATTCGCGTCGCATCATCGATCGTGAGCAGGCCCAGTAGCCGTTCCTCATGATCGACGATGGGCAGCGCCAGCACATGACGGTCCACACACCGCCGGGCAGCCGATTCGGCGTCATCGTCGGCGAACGCGAAGATGGGAGATGCCATGTGATCCGCAACGAGGTCGTCGGACGGCATCAAAAACAGGTCTTTGAGGCTGATCACGCCCTCCAGTCCGCGTGATGTGCCGATGACCGGGACGGTATAAATCGTTTCCGACTCCATGCCGCGCACCCGCACGCGTTCCAGGGCACGTGTCAGCGTGTCATCGGGAAAGACATGAACGAATTCGGGGCTCATCCGCCGGCCGACCGAGCCGCGCGGATACCCCAGGATCACCGCGGTGACGTCTCGCTCCTGGGGCGATAGCTCGCGAACCAGCTGTTTGGCGACTTTCGCCGGTAGCTCGTCCAACAGCTCAACCCGATCATCGGGATCCAAGCTGTCGAAAACCGATGTGACCTCATCTTCACGCAATAAGGTGATCAGTTCGCTTTGGGCAGCGGTGTCCATGTGTTCAAAGACATCTAGCGCCCGGTCCTTGGTCAGCAGCCGGTACGCGACCGCCCGCGGATACGATTCCATTTGCTCGAATAGACTGGCGATCTCTTGCGGCGCGATATCGCTGAGGATGTGGGATGCCGCTATGAGGTCATCGGCATCGATCGCCTCACGTAGTTCATCTCCGGCTTTCACAGCGGTGCTCATGACTGACCTCCATCGGTTCGTGAAGCCGCGGAACCCCGGTCTGATTGCCCGGTCTGATTGCCCAGTCTGATTGCCCCGGTTCGGTTGTTCTGCCAACCCGTTCGATCGACCCGCAATCGTGTCCGACGCCTTGGGCCGGTCTAGGCCGGACCGTCCGTCCGGGTCGTCATTGGTTTCAATCATCGGGTGCGCCCGTCGGGCAGTCCCGCAGCGGTAACGTACCTGGCGCCGGTTCAGCCCGTGACGGTACGGATCACGGCGGCGGTGGCTAGATACGTGCGACTCGAAGAGCCGTCCACGGCCATCACCTCCGATCCAAACTCGGCCGCGAAATCAGCGCGGCTCACCTCTTACTCTAGGGCCCGCCCGGTGAGCGTGAGCACGCAGGGAAAAGATCACGGGTTTTTCTGCGAAAACGCGTGCGCGATTCCTGCGATGGTCTATACTGTGTGGTGGACGTCCTGCCAAGGTACACCCCCCGAGACCCTGGCGGGACGTTCCTATGTGGGATGAACTGTGGGATGAACTGTGGAACGCACTGCGGGACCCACTATTTTTGACGCTCGGATTCTTGTGCTGACCGGCTGATGAGTCGCGCCCGGCATTGGCCCGGCGCCGCGAACGGTTCAAACGTCGCCACCTCGACGGGTGTGTCGCGCAGGGCGCCGTCCATCAGGCCGCGGTGTATCTCGCAGATCAGCGGATCGGGCACCAAATCGGTGAACGGGCAATGTCGGACGGTGATCTCGTCACCGCCGGCGTCGCCTCCCGCTTCGGGGTCGATATCGGGACGGAAATCGAGCCGGTCGAGAAACTCCACGAGCCGCGCCACGGCTCCCTCGCGATTGATAGGTGCTTGAGCCGGCGGTAGTGACGTCATTGCCCAGGACGATCCGGCGTCTCGCGCGGCGGCGTAGGGATCGGCCTGGTATCGGATGTATTGCAGCATGATGGTCGCCAGCGTCCGGTATCGTCGCGGGCCCAGCATATCCATTGTGTGCCGTGCGACATACGTGTGAGCGGGGCGTCCGCGACCGGTGACGGGCGTATCGATCTGGCGAACCAGGTCTTCGCGCAGCAGCCGGGCTAGGTGAAACCGGACGGTATTGGCGTGCAGACCCACCGATCGGGCAATCTCGTCTACTGTCGCACCGGACTGTTGCTGCCGCACGTGCGCGAGTACTTGACGGGTGCGATCTTCGGCCACAGCACTAGATTGGCATATCTACCGGCAGGCGGCTGATCAACGGTGTGTCGATGTCTAGTGCACCGATTTTGGTGGCGCCACCCGGCGAGCCCAGCGGCTGGGTCTGACCCGGCAGCACATCATTGAAGAACGCGGCGTTGTCGTCCAAATACTGTTCGTATTCGGCGGGTAGATCATCCTCGTAGTAGATCGCCTCAACCGGGCAGACCGGCTCGCATGCGCCGCAGTCCACGCATTCATCGGGTTGAATATACAGGGTTCGGCCGCCTTCGTAGATACAGTCGACGGGACATTCGTCTACGCAGGAGCGGTCCTTGACATCAACGCACGGCTGGGCGATTACGTAAGTCATGGAACCAGATTATTACAAGATAAATTGTGAAAAATAGGAAACGCCATGGACATATACACGGTGGGCCATTCCACACACCCGGCGGATGACTTTATCGGCCTGCTTCGCGCGCACGGCGTCGACTATGTAGCCGATATTCGCAGCATTCCGCGCTCCCGGCACAACCCGCAGTTCAATTCCCAGGCGATCGGCCGGAGCCTGGCCGAGCAAGGACTCGGATACGCATGGTTCGAATCACTGGGCGGATTGCGACACCCAAATAAGGACTCGATCAACGGCGCCTGGCGCAATGCGTCATTCCGGGGCTATGCCGACTACATGCAGAGCGCGGAGTTCGCTCGCGGACTCGACCACCTCATCGATCTGGCGGGAACGAGGACGGTGGTCATCATGTGTGCCGAAGCGGTGCCTTGGCGCTGCCACAGATCACTGGTGGGCGACGCGTTGTATGTGCGGGAAATCGACGTGTTCGACATTATGAGTCCGACTCAGGTCAAGGCACATGCGTTGACCTCGTTCGCCCGCGTCGACGGCACACGCATCTGGTATCCGCCGTCATGACCACGACCGTGTGTACTCATCGATCTGGGCGATCAGCTCTCGGCGGAATGCGTTATCGATAAAGGCATCACGAACCGCCCACCGGGCTAGATCGGCAACGCCGGCGTAATCCAGGTTCAGGATCCGAGCGGCGAGGGCGTACTCGTCGTTCAGCGTGGTAGAAAACATGGCCGGATCATCGGAATTGACCGAGACCCGGACCCCGGATGCCAGCAGGACAGATAGCGGATGTGTCTCTGGCGAGGCGACGGCTCCGGTGCATAGATTGGACGTAGGGCAAATCTCCAAGGCGATCTCTTGGCCGGACAGATACTCCATGAGCTCCCGATCGGCGGCGGCACCGATGCCGTGGCCGATCCGGTCGGCGTTCAAGCACCGGACCGCATCCCACACGGCCTGCGGACCGGTAACTTCACCGGCGTGCGGAGTCGCGTACAGGCCTTCGGCTCGCGCCTGCTGGAAATACGGGCCGAATTGCGCACGCGGGACGCCTTCTTCGG
>Ga0209487_1001705_pt1 | contig 18379 bp, 25 predicted proteins | sample Poulit2012_FD_187524 | JGI IMG/M metagenome (GOLD analysis project Ga0209487, IMG submission 187524) | Agricultural soil microbial communities from Georgia to study Nitrogen management - Poultry litter 2012 (SPAdes) (version 2) | ecosystem: Environmental > Terrestrial > Soil > Agricultural land...
TTTCGTTTAATAGCTCAAAATAGTTATTAGATCCGTTAACACTAGAGATCATTAGATCCATATCTTGCATAAACGGGTGAACTGTAACGTCACCCGCGTTGTAAATCTTAAACGCCTCACCTCTACCTACAGTGTGCTTATATTTAAACGTGTCTTCTTCCGACTGTAACCCCATACCAAAAGACCACAAATCAGAGTCCATATTTAGACCGTCCCTCTCAATGTCCTGCGTAGTTCCAGTGGATTCTGCGTAAGTTTTAAAAGATATAAACTCTATGTCAAAATTACTAAAATTGGCTTTCTGTGGAATTAGATAAGGGTCAGCCACCTTTACTAGCCATCGCTTCCCTTTATTTCTTTTCTCTATCAGATAAAAAGCTTCATTGCTCTTAAATAAGTTAAATACTTCGTCTCTCATTAAACCGAAATCAATCCAATCGCTAGCAATGAATCTAAAAAGGCAAGTGATGTTCCTCGCTCCGTAAGTCGATCCCATATCAATTAAACCATCCGCACCATCCACCTTCCCTGTTTCATGCTCTATGTCAGGAGCGTGGACAATGAAATCTCTTGTCCTAACCCCGTATTGATCTAAGTCATACACCGCGCCGTTTTTCCTAACTATATATGTCATTCATTCACCCCCCTAAAAATATTTTGTGGAAGCAATGATAGCGTTATTGCCATTGACGATATCGGTTACCTTTTCCCCATCGATATAAAGATCTGGGTTTTTCCCTAAAATTCTAGTTAGGATGCTATTTTGCTCGCTGAGGATAGAAACTAATTCATTATTACCACCGCTTGGAGTCTTAAGGTTTTTCACCGCATCTGCAATCTGATTACCTGCACCTGTATAAGCCATACGTGATGTACCTAAAGCTTGTTCTGGTGATGATGACATAATCATTCCGCTAGATAATGCATCAATCTCTTTGTAAGCCATTTTTGCATTGTCTCTTATACCTACCGCAATGCCCGCAGGTATCATTTTACCTACATCATCCCTCATCAATTGCGATGGAGATTTAATTCTTAGTGATTTTTTCATCGTGGAAGCTACACTATCAGCAATACCACGAGCTGTAGACATTACTTGTCCTCTACCTGCATTAAGGCCTGAAGTGAGTCCAGACATTGCGTTTACACCTATATTTCTAAATTGACTAGGAGTACTGGAAAACGGACTAACTAATGTCTTCGATAAAGCCCTCATTATGTTGGTCTGTCGATCTGCGCCTGATCTCAATCGATCAAGCATATTACTCATTGACTTCTGGGCCATTTTCGGAAGCTTATCTAAAGACTTGCCGATGTTTTTAATCTCTCTATCGTAATCTCTATTCAGCATTTTCATGGCATTTAATTGTCTTTTTGAGCTATCAGACAACGCCTTTAATGCATCGCCCATAGACTTTTGAGTGACTTGTGGTAGCTTGGATAAAGACCTTTCGATCTGCTGAACAGCATCGTCATAACCTTTAGTGATGCCTTTGAAACTCTTTGCCGAATGAGTCTCTACCGATTTAAACATCTTATTAATAGCATCCATGACTTTCCTAGTGCCTTGATTGATACCAAGAGCTAAACCGTCCGTTACATCGGTACCTATGTCTTTAAAGACTACCGAGGGGCTGTGTGTATCAAGTGCTTCTTTAGTCGCTTTCGTCGTGCCCTCTGCCATCTCTTTAGCTGCATCCCTAGGACCTATAGCTCCTTTGTCAATTCCATCACCATATCCATCTGCTACGTCTTCACCGATTGATTCAAAGTTCGCATCCTTAACTTGCTGAGACAGTGAACTTTCAGTATCAGTTACCAGGTGCCCGACTGCTTCCATAACTCCCGACTTCTCGATGCCTAGCGATTCGCTCAATGCATCAGTCGCTACATCTCCACCCTTTTCAAATGATGTACTTAATTCTTTAAGCTCTTCATCAGATGCATTCACTAGAGCGTTTACGTGACCTGCTGATTCGGGGCCTGCCTCTCTTAATGTATCGAGTAATCCATCATCAACACCACGTTCAGCGAGTTCTGCAATGTTCTCTGACCAGTCACCTATGATCCTCTGGTTTTCTTCTAGGTTACTCGCCATTTCACTGGCTGTTATTTCGATTTCATCATTCATGACATCGAACATATCTGTTGCAGCATCTTTATATTCTTCCCAAGACTCTTTCATGGACTCGACCGTCGCTTGTTGTGACTCTTCCAAGTCCTCAAATGCTATAGTCTGGTTAGCCACACCACTTTCAGTTATTTCTGTAATGCTTTCAGTGGCAGTATTGATTATGGACTCTGTTTCTTTTTGCTGGTCACCTAACTTTTTCTTGGTTGCCGTTGCCTCGTCTTCTACCTCATTAAGGTCTGCAATAGCTTTCTTATGCTCGCTTTTGGTTATGGTTCCCTCCTCTTCTAGTCGATTACTCTCTTCTTTTGATTTGTTAATCTCCTCTAGTTTTTCATCAATTTTGCTTTGTTCTGTCGATATTTCTAAAAGTCGTGCTTGCCCTTCTTCTTGCGCCGCCATATCTTTCATTAAACCGACTCTAGCTTCCAACTCTTCAGAAGACATGCTCAGTGCATCGGCTTCTTCATCATAGGCGAGGTTTAACCCTTCAACCGAACCGTTCAAAGTTTCAATTTGCGACTGCAATAAAGCTTTTTCAGCTGCAGACTTGTTTTCTTTGCCGGCTAAATCCTCAATCCCTTCCGCTAACTCTTGATTAGCTTCGGCACTAGCGTTAATCTCGGTAATGTTACCTTCATGGGCTTCGGCACTCGTGTTTAGCTCCTCGGTTAAAGCTGCTGTAGATTCTTCGAGTTCTTCATTTTTATCGTTTAGGATCTCGGCTTCTTCGCTTGTGCTATTAAACCAAGCGACTATCCCCATAACTGCACCTACTAAAGCCCCGATCGCAAGCGTTACCCAACCGATAGGACCTGTAAGAAATCCTAAAACCGCGCTGAATGCTCCGGCTGCTGCTGTTGCAATTGTTTGCGCTGCGGCATATAAGGTTGTAGTTCCTGTTAGAACGCCCACCACTATAGAGAGTGCAGATGTTGCTGTAGTTAACAATACCCGACCTGCAGTCAAAACTGCGGTACTTGTTGCGTTAGCTGCTTGCGTTATCGTGTTTTTTGCTAATGCTGTTGTAAATAGGTCCTGTGTAGTTATCACTATCCTAGTAACGGCTAGCGAGTTCTGCAATGCCCCTACCGTTGCATTAATTACCGCATGCATAGCATAAGCTGCTGCCATTCCAAGTAGTGCCGGTGTCAACGCTTCGACTACCGGCATGACCGTTTCGACCGCTGTTGCAAACCCCTGCACGAAAGGTATAGTGCTTTCTATTACTGACCCGATAGCCTGGAATGATGCGTTGACTATATGTTTTAAGCTGTCTATGTTCTCGGCAATATCTTTACCGGTAACCGCTTTAGAAAACTCATTAAATGATTCCAATATATCAGCAAGACCCCTGGATGCGGTGTTTTTCAAGTTAGTAAGTGAAGTAGCTATACCTAAACTGTTTTCTTTGGCAAGATCTGCCATGATGCCTGTTCCGGTACCGACCTCAATTAGTTGATCATTAAAGTCATCCATGGTAATAGTACCGTCTTGCAAGGCTTGGTATAAGTCGTTTTTAGCGCTCTTACCTGCATAGCCAAAACCTTCAGCAATCTTAATTAATCCAACACCCATTGTTTCTGATAATGTGTTCCAGGTACTCAGATACATCTGATCAGTCTGTAGTGCCTTTGTATACTGTTGAGTTCCCCGCTTTGCTTGTGCAGCACTTGCCCCTGAACCTAGTAATGCGTTGTTTAAGGCAAGGGCTGTGTCAGTTGCTTGATCCATATCTTCAAACGATGTATACATTTCCTGAGCACTGCCTGTAATGTCATCAAGAGTAGTAGGCAATCCCTCAATTCCATCCGACAAGTTTGACATAGCTTGTTCGGACTCTTCTGCGGAAACTCCCATCGCATCCATTACTTTAGGGAACTGGTTAAGGGTATCAAACCTTGAAATTGCATCATCCATTGCATCTTTAAGGACGGTGAATGCAGTGGCTGCTATAGCAATTAGTCCTATCGAAACAGCAAGTTTTTCCGTACTATTGGAAGCTTGTTCAGTCTGTTCTCCCATGCCTTCAGTTTCATCGGATACTTGTTTAGCACTGGAAGCCGCTTCGCCTGCACTGTCAGTCAATCCATCCAAACTACTTGATGCGCCCTGCACACTAGATGTTGCATCGGTACTACTATCAGAAAGACTGTCTACTGATCCCTCGGCACCTTTGATTCCACCGCTCGCTCTCGAACCGCTGTCGCCTAAGTCCTCTAAACTGTCAGATGCTCCCTTTACGCTCGATGTGGCATCCGAACTGCTGTCAGATAAACTGTCGACCGATCCTTCAGCTCCCTTTATCCCACTGCTTGCTCTTGATCCACTATCGCCCAGGTCCTCTAAGCTATCACTAGCACCTCTTACGCTTGACGTAGCATCTGAACTACTATCTGCTACTCCATCGATAGAGCTGTCAGCGCCTTTTAAACCATCACTGGCCTTAGCACCACTATCTCCTAATCCGTCAAGGCTGTCAGAAGCTCCTTTAACGCTTGAAGTAGCATTAGAACTACTATCCGTTAAACTATCGACAGAACTCTCGGCACCTTTGACTCCGCCACTAGCTTTAGAACCGCTATCGCCAAGACTGTCCAAGCTATCTGCAGTACCTTTAACGCTAGATGATGCATCTGCGGAACTATCCGACAACCCATCAACAGAACCTTCGGCGCTCTTAACTCCACTACTAGCTTTTGATCCACTGTCGCTTAAGTTATCTAAACTATCAGATGCGCCTTTCACACTGGATGAAGCTTCAGCAGAACTGTCTGAAAGTCCATCAACGGAACCTTCAGCTCCTTTAATCCCACTACTTGCCTTGGAACCACTATCGCCCAGATCCTCTAAGCTGTCGCTAGCACCTTTAACGCTAGAACCTGCTTTAGTGCTACTATCGCTTAGGCTGTCCATGCTACTTTCTGCTGATTTGACTCCCTTACCGGACCTATGCCCGGACTCTTCCAATCTATCTAATTCTTTTGATGCTGCCCTTACCGGTTTACCATCAACTTCAATGTCAATTTTTATTCTACCGTCTGCCATTTATTCATCTACCTCCTCATCTTCCAGTGCGTACACCTTTTGTAAATCTCTCATAGCTTGCTTATATTCGCTTGATTCGCCTTTTTGAGGTTCCCATAGCCGTATTTGGATGATCCGTTGCATGATAGTATCGCTAGGCAAACCGTTTAGCAGTGATTGAAATTCATTCCAGTAAAGACTCCCTTGCTCATCAAATAGATTCATTCCGTAAGCTTGGCGAAACGAAGCAAAGATGTATTCGGCATCTTTATTAAAATCAATCATCTTTTTATGGTCATTTACAACAGGCATTGGATTTCCTTTACGGTCATATTCGATCGGCTGTTTGTTCTCGATCTCTATAAAGTTCGGGAATACATAGTTCCATAGATCGACAGCCGGCATCCCTTCTATATCGACACCTAATAACAATGCAAGGCATATCTCGGCTTTTTCATAGTCTCTTAGGTATTCGTCTTCAAGCACGTCAAACACGTCTAAAACGTTGTCGAACGCTAGATCGATTGAGTATTCCTCACCTTCAAATGTGAAAGAGGTGACTTGAGGGTCATTCAACCTCATATCTGTCACCTACTTCTTTTGTTCTTTTTTACTTAAGTATTCCGCTTTCATCGATCCCGCTATTCCTACTCGTTCTTCTTCGAGCTCTACCAGTCGATCATTGACGGCAAGTCCTATCGGTTCTAGCGCTTTGTCTAATGCAAAAACGTCTGGATATTCTTCATATATTTTTTTAAACGTCCCATCACCGAAAAGGATGTCGTACTGAGCCGCAATAAACTCTTTATGCAAATCAATAACCGCACCAGAATTCTTTTTAGCCACTGCTAAATCCTCCGATTTATCTATACTGTCAGGAAAGTGGATGTGTTCGGATTTTTCAATAGCTGCATTTAATTTATCGTGAGCAACCTCTTCGATGTTAAAAAAGTTCTTCATGCTTTCGATCGAGCTATCAAACCATAATTCGACTGTACCTACCTTGACCGGGAACCCGGATCGCTTTATATCAATCTTGATATCTTGTGTCATGGTCATCCTCCTGTTTATTAAAAAGACACCTCGAATTTATCGAGATGCCTTAATGTTTTTATTCAATTTCTACGATAGCCCCATCCACTGTCGGTATTACTTCTCCGACGGAGGGGCTTTCTACTCCCCCGATCCACCACCATCAGACAAGTCACTTTCTTCTGGCAACGTGTCGAATCGGATATTACAACTAAATGCTTCATATTCAGATGCAGGACCTGACCCCGCTACAATTTCAGTTGCCGTTGCACGTCCTACCCACTCTTTCTTGCCGTTTGATGCGACAACTCGGTGCCAAACCTTACGCCCATCACCTACTTTGTATTTTAATCCTGCGATTAACTCTTGGGCTTCGTCAGTAGGGTCGTAGTGTCCTTCGACATCGTAGGCACCTGCAACCGATGTAACTGTCGCTTCTGGCGTTCCGTCACCATCATAAAATGCATCATCATCTATCTCTTCCTCCGTTGCATCTTCAATGTCTGTAATCTGGTGCGCTAGTTCTAACCAGTCCTTCCCTGGCTCATCTTCACCGGCTTCGTATGCTTGTACAAAATGCCCTCTTAGTGCGTTCTTTTGTTTACCCATTAATTATTCCTCCCTAAAAACTGTAATTTTTGCTTGTACATCCAATAAAAAAACGAACCAACCTTGATCATCAATTTGATTGATAAAAGGCTTGTTCGTTATGATTAGTTCTTCAAACTTGAAACTGTCATCATGGCTTTCTAGATCTTTCAATCTCTCTAACTCGTTTTGTACTAGCCATAATGTTTGGTGTATCTTCTTTTGCGACTTTGATTTCATTGCGAACTCAAAGTTTAGTTGTTGGTCTTTGGTGCCGTCCATGTACTCCATGACTGTATTCGATCCCGGTAGTGGATAAACTACAAAGGATTCTCCAGTACCCAAGTAACCCATCTTGCAAGCGATTGGAAGGCTTGGAAACTCATTCACTTTGCCGCTTAACCTCTCGATGAAGTCCATCACCAATCAGCTCCCTTCAAAAATGCATTGATCCAGTCGCTCATAAAAATGCGCTTCGCTTTAATATCCCAACGTGGACCAGTACCAGGTGTCGTGTAGTTGTATTTAGGCATGTAAAATAGGTTTGCAGCATATGGAGTATCCCAGATAGCCCCAGACCCATCGTTGTTTACGTGACCTGTCATTCTTAAGATGTCTTCATCCATCGGCACGAATTGATTCATATCTGCTAGCGACTGATTGGCAAGCGCATATCTACCACGATTAACATTGCCTTGGCTTAATTTATTTCTTGCGACAGTTAAATTAATTGTTATTTGAACCATCAAACCACCTCTAATTCATAGGAGTAGATGGTTTGCTCATACGCTTCATAAATTGGTATAACATCAGTCACTGTGTGCTCTTGGTTATCAAATACGATCACAGACTCCACCTTAAATGCAGGTAGTGGCGTTGTTATCCCTGCATAACAAAAAGCAATCGCATTATATAGCAATTGCTTTCCAGATGTTGTGGACGTATAGGCTGTGCTCCTATCGATACGGCAATGTTCTATTAAAACAGGCTCCGCATAGATAGGTTCGGAATATTCGTTCTCGCCGATCTTCTCCTTGTACAAAAATGAATCAATACAGAACCCAATCGGCGGCTTAGGCATTACCATATGGCAACACCACTGTATAATAATCCAGTTCCGTCAAGATAAATATATACATCCTCAGCAACCAAGGGTTTTTTCTCGTTCTCTCCACTAGTGTTATATCTACTAGAGTTCGAAACACTCGTGCGCCCTGCTGTAAAGGAGTGTGGTGAACTGTTGATCTCTTCGGATGTCGTTGCACCTAATACGTTAAAGTATTCGATCTGACTGCATAAAGCTAGTTTAAATTGACGAACTCGCCACTCACCATCCTCTTCCATGTCATGTCTTACATAAAAGTGACTAGTAATATTGTCTAGGATAGCCGTTGCCTTAGGTAATAGCTTCTTAAATTCAGTATCATTTAGTTCTGTAAAGCCTAATTTGTTATATTCCTCATTCGTTAAATAAGGCATAATCAATCACCCTCTTCTGGGTCTGGTTCTTCTAGTTCTGGCTCGGTTAAAGTTAATACGTGCGTATCAGTAAAAGAGCCATCAGCAGTGGTTACTGCTGTTGTATATTCTCCATCTGCCACTGCATCAGTCCATGAAATTAATCCGCTATTATCAACAGATAATCCGTTTGTTGTTGGAGCAATTGCATAAGACACACTTTTATTTGTTGCATTTGATGGTGATATAGTTGCTGATAATTGACGACTGCCATCTTCGCCCGATTCTGCGGATGATGTCTTAGGCGATAGAGTTACACCAGTTACATCAATTGGCAAAGTAGTAAATGATGGTATATCTACTCTCTCGGATTCATTATCTCCATCAACTCTAGTAGCTTGATATTCACCTTCTGAAACATCTGTATTAGGATCAATTCCTGTGATAGTTAGAGGGCTTTCACCATCCGCAACCACAGCATCGCCTTTATAAATTTTAAAGGACATCATATCCCTCCTTCATTTAAGATATATTGATGACTGCCCCGCCAGTCGTTGGATCGACACCGTTAATAATCGGGGCTGTTATTCCCCCGGTTCAATCTTGACGATGCGAGATTCGTCAACCAACGCGACGGAGTAGTGCTGATCAGCGTTAAACTTAGTTAGTTTATGGTCCATATCTCGACCCGTTTCAGCCAATAGACCACGTTTCAAGAATGTTTTTAACGCACCTGCTTTTACAGCAAAGCCATGACCATCATCAATCTTCATGGACCGGATAATCTCCCATCCCAGCAACTCACCGAATGCGCCTGTAACAAGGATTCGATCACCGAGATCAGATGCACGAGTCCAACTTTCAGTGGCTTCTTTGCGTAGTTTTGCCGCATCCTTGTAAGACAAGAATAAAACGCCCGTCGAATCAACATCTTCAAAGTTATCTGGTGCATCCACGAAAGTTTCTTCTAATTTATCAATTAAATCTAAATTAATTTCGTGTTTAACGGACAAAGAAGCCGTCAATGCAGCTTCTACAATGTCGTTATCAATTTTAGATGCAATAGCCATTCGGATTTGTTTTTGTGCTTCGCCTGTTGGATCACCATACCCAGACAAGACGGCTTCATCGGTGATTTTTACTCCCTTACCGGCTTTTTCAATTGTGTACTGAGCCGTTTCCGTATCTAGTGCCGTGTAGTCAATTGCTTCACCCTCTGCAACTGTTTCCGCATCACCGATGTAATTGTACTTTGGTACAGTGATTGTCGAGCCTGGTTGCCCCTGTAAAGTATCGTCAATTGGTGCAATCCCGCTGAACTTAATGGCTTTTGGAAGTTGTGCGGAAATCATTGCCGCCATTACCTCTGGATCAATAAGATTTTGTAGCTTTGTTAAATCTGGCATAATATATTCCTCTTTTCTTTTATTTGGTTAACTCTGCAAATGCAGCAGGGTCACTTTTCTTAACTTCTGCTAACTCTTCATAACTCATATCTGCAACACTTTTAGCAGTTGTCGTTCCGCCATCTGGATTACCGGAAGGAACAATCTGCGGTGTTGGATCTGGCTTATCTTCTACATCAAACAAATAGGCATCTGACTCTTTCAACCCCTCTAACTGACTATCCAAATTAAGTAGCTTATCGCCGTCCACTTTAATGGAATCAGTATCAAGCAAAGCCTTTACTGCTTTAGGATTGCGCACCTTAGCGCCTGTTAATGCTCTTTCAAGGCTGAAGTCAAATGCTTGGCTATCTAGCTTTTCTTGAAAATCTGTTGCAGTTGTTTTGTTTTCGCCTTTCAAACGGTCAATTTCAGCTTGCAAACCCTCTGCATCAACCTTGCTTAGTGATTCTAGCTGTTTGTCACGATCAGTGAGTTGCCCCTTATAGTCTTCAATCTGACTTTCAAGTCCATCAACACTATCAGCCTTCGTCTTTAGGTCATTAGTAGCCATCCCATGTGACTTCATGACGGATTCGATCTGTTCATCTGATAAACCGAGTTCTTTTAATTCTTCTCTATTCATTTTCATTGCTCCCTTTTACATTATTTTTACGTGTTATGAACACGATAAAGGTTGTACATTTACGTTGTACGAACGAATAGTAAGCATAATAAAAAGACCTTTTATGACGTCTTGTCCAGGACGAGTATTAATTTACCTTTTCATATGTTTGTTCGAATATATCTGGCTTGCATGGGTAGAACTCCCCCTGAACACCTTTGATGATGTAATCACCAATGCTAGCTTTCATAGTACCCTCTAACGTTTCAATCTCTATTCCGTCTGCCGTAAGTTTACCTTCATATAACCCCATAAACTCTGTTACCTTTATTTCATTGCTATCGGTTAATTGCATGGCTTCAACAACAACTGGTTTCTTTCGATACTTATTACCCACCGAACCACTCCCTTTAATGTATTTGTAGCTAACGGTCGCTACTACCAAGACAGGATCATCCCTTTCACTCAAAGTTTATAACTGATGAATTACTTTTAATGAACTGAATAATGTCCCCATGTTTCATTTCCATATATTCGCCGAACTCTATGTCCATCTCGCCTTCTAACTCTTCGCCCTTGCCAGTAATTAAATATGTTATGTGAGCTTGAATAGCGAATGGTGGAGGGTTATCTCCATCCAAGAACTTGTACTCCTCGAAAGTGTAATCTATGTTTTTAATTAGAACATCCATGCCTTCACTCTCCCTTTCTAAATTGATACTTCTGGTCTAATTGGCTCGTCTTCAATCAATCCCTTTGATTCCAAGTACTTAAGCTCACTATTGAGCACTGCCTGAACTTCATCGTAATCTAATTGGTGATCATCGTTTGTCTTACGTAAAATATAGCCAATTAGTTCATCTTCATTGATAGTTTTCATCACATAAACCCTCCTAGTTATCATAAGCAAAGTCTTTTAACAGCGTATCGAGTGGAGTATATACCTTTTCTCGCTTATAGTTACGGCTTAAATAGTCGCCATTGTCCTCCAGGTGACCCCTCATGGCCTTTTGCCTTCTACCAACCATCATCTTCCAATAGCCCGCCTTATCGCTTCCCATTTCCTCGGCAACCATGAGGTTTTTCTTATACTTTACGATCTCACGTTCAATCCTTCGCTGTGTATCTCTATTCTTAGCGACTTCCGCATTCATTTCAGCATCAAATTCAGGCTGATTGTTCGTATTCACACCTGGAATAAATGGAATGTGCAAATGCCGGCAATTAATTCCTCTGTGACCGCCCGCTGTTTCATATTCAGCATTCCATGACGGGTCATAAACACTCAAATACTCGCTATCCTCCGGGATCTCTTCTGGATAACGTAAATCAACCACGTTTCCCTGAATAATAGAACAAGCTTCCCTTGCGCCTGCATGTGAAGTGACAACGACTGTATTCACTCCATATTCACCCATTCGATCTTTGCGTAATTCATCGTAAGTATTTCCTAGAGTAGACTTTAGAACAGTTCGTGTGTACCCTTCAAGGCTCCAGGTATGTCCACCCCTATCAACCATGGTGGAACGGATACCCTTTTGCGCCAACTCATTGACTGATCTTTCAAGCGATTGCTCGAATGTATATAGACCAGTGTTAAAAGAAGCAGCAGTTTTATTCAACGTGTCCTGGTATGCCCTTTGCGCTGTACCTGCTCCATAATTGGAAGTAATCAATGTCTGGTTAACATAGTTATCAATATCGCCCCAAGATTGGTTGTGGTACGATCTCATGACGTTATCTAAATTGCTTGGCAAAGGCTTATCGGGATACGGCATGGATTTATCTACATCTTGCACAATCCCTTGCCCTGCTTCTTGAAACATCTTTTCTATTTCTGGTTCTGCAACACCGGTGACTTTTGAAACTAGCTTTTCAGTGTCGTTATTAAATAACCGTAGTTCTGATAGCTTTTCCGCTTGCCATTGCGTGATGTCTTTAGAACCCCTATTCAGTCGCTTAATGATGTTGCGAATTATGTCACCTTCAAGTGAATTGTAGAGACCTGACATGTTACTGGACCATAAATCTAGCTGTACTGGTGTGATCTTCGGGTTTCTTGGTGTCATTTAATCACTATCCTTAAATCTCACCGTGCTTAATTGCGCTATATCTAACAACATCCTTAAAAGCCATTCCTCTTCGATGTCATTAGCAATTTGGTAATCTATTATAAATTTGCGTAAGCCTAACTCTAATCGCGCGTATTCTTTTCGATTATCCACAGTGATCACTCCTCATCCCCAAATATTCCCCTCTGATTCCTATCATCAACGTGTGCCGGTTCCATATCTGCTTGCTCTTCATTGATTTCCTCAAGCCATTGTTTTGCCGTTTCTTTCGGTACTTTAAACACTCGCTGAATGATTTCAACAGTAGGAATTAAGCCGAACATCTTGGCTTGTCCGTAAAACTTGAGTAAAGCCGAACGATCTTGAAACACTCCATCATCAAAATCAACACCGATGTGCTCAAACGTTGGTATTTCACCATCAAACAACCTTTGTCCGTCTGGTCCCTTCGTTGCCTTCGCCAATTCCAATACGGAAACAACCAAACCTTTGATAAACTTCTCAACCTCATGAACGTGATCGTTCCTTGTCCTATATGTCAGATCATTCTCGCTGACTACCTCAGTCGCTGTCTTCATTGACTTACCATCAAAAGAAAATGTACCGACTGAAAGCTTTAATTCCATTTCTAATGTCCTTAGAGATTGATTAATAGCTGAAATATACTGCTCTGTTCGTATGTCGCTAGTAACATCCTTTACTAACTCCTGGTCGCTTGCCATCCGCATTGCTTTAAATACGTTGGTATCTGGATCAAATACCTGTTTAGGTGGCAATCCATCTTCTGAAGGTAAAGTCTGCAGCATATAGTCGCTCACAAATACAGTGCGCTGCCCCATCTTGACCTCCCACCAGAACTGATCATAAGTATCATTGATCTTTTTAAGTGAAGGCTTGGAGTTGTCTGCAATCCCTAAACCAAGTGGGCTACGAGGATTGATGTTATTAAAGCCTGCAGGAGTAACATAATTAAACATTGTCCTGGTCAAGTTTTGAATTGTTGTAGTTTCTTCCATGCCCTCATGAAGATCATTCAAAGGTACTCGTTTACCGATCTCAGCCCGGTTGTTCGACTTATACAGTTCGTTTGTAATTACATAGTCCTTACCTTCCCATTCGTGGAACTCCAGATGCGTATAAAAGATCTCTTTGCCTTGCTCCATCTTCATGGTGACCGACTTCATAATGCCTTCTGAAATACCGTTACTGTTAGATCGTAATGGATAAAACGAATTAGCTAGCGCCCAAGAGAACTCGAGCTCACCGCTTTCCATGTCCACATAAGGTCTGACAGCCATTCCACCTGTTGCATACATCGGCTCTAAGTACTTCCCTAGGTTCTTCTTAAAATCGTTGTGTTCGAACACGTGCTGAATATAGTCATTAGCTGACTCGTAGTTGTTTGTCGCATCGTCTTCATCCTCGGCATCCGATACGACCACCTCGCATTGCTCGTTGAACACAAGGCCTGATAGAAGGTCAGCGCTCAGCTTCATCATGTTTATACTCATGTAATCTCTCTTGGTCAAGTCACCACCAGAGTTGACGTATTCAACCCTTGGATAACTGCCCTTGTATATGTTGAAGTTAGATTCAATCCTTGCTAATTCTTCCGGATCTATGTTTATCTTTGGATGGTCATTAATCGTTTTTAACGTTTGTCCTGACAAGGCATAGCCTCCTCTCATAAAAAAGTCTTTAATGCGGTCAACGATCTTCAAACTATCACCTCCTATATCGTTAAGCGGAAGTCCCTTGCATTACTTAAGCAAAGATATATAAACATATCGACCGAGTGATCATCTTCTTCTATTACTCGCGGATCATCGGAATCTATTGTTTTCTCATCCCAGGAGAACCTCTTGTGTTCTTCGATGAATATATCATTGCTATCTGCATGCGGCATTCCTGTTGGATATGGATTTTCAAGATAATAAAAACGACCCTGAGCTAAAAGGTCGATAGGGTAATCTATCATATCCACTTTCTTTTTCTTGTTAACGGACACCAGGTGCTGTCCATGGTCTTTGTAGTACTGATTCCGTATTGCTGCTTCTGCACTATCAATCGTTCGCTTCATGATCCTGGCATTCTTGTAATGTGATTGCGTTGAAGTCTTGGTTATAAATTCATGTAAATCTTTCGATAGTTCACTAGGCGCTTTCTTTACTGCCCTTCCTGCAGGACTGTAATAGTACAAATTCAATAAGATCACTTTGCCTTTAGCTGTTAACCCAAAGCACCCGGCTGTTGTCGCTGACTGCGAGTGTCCACCGTCAATCGAGTAGTAGAGTGCAATGACCCTATCATCACTAGGAAGCTCCTGTAATGGCTTGAATAGGTTTATATTGTAGACGTTAGTACCAAGTCCTACCGGCTCACCAAGGTACAGGTAACGGTAATAATCATAGTCATTGCGTTTGATGCGCTCAATATCATCTAGCATCTGTTCAGTAACAAAGCCTAATTCATCATCTTTGTAACTCGAATCATGCACCAGGTAGTTGTCTTCAGCGATCATTTCATCGGACCACTCATTGATCCAACTGTACGGATTTCTTGGTGGATTATAAGACCAAAAGAAACGAACCATATCAGCTAATGGATGCTTTTGTCGCATAAACGTTGTATTCGTCTGATCAAACTCTTCCGCATCTGAAAACTCTGCTGCTTCTTCATACCAAACGGCTATAATATCGTCTATATCGTTTGATTTAAGCTTCGCGAAGTCGTCTTGTCCGTAGAAAAAGAATGCTGATCCAGTATCCTTATGCGTGATCCTGAAAGGCGCTACCGTCACGTCGAACTGATCGAGTAGCCCGAACTTCTCTAGTCCCCATTGAATCTTCAACAAAACGGAATCCCTTATCGTATTAGCAACTTTGCGGATAACTACAACATTAGCCTTTTCACCCTTGGTGATGTATTGCAGCATCATATACGCTAGCTGTATCGCTATAACCGATGACTTAAAGGAGTTACGACCGCCTCTTAGTATGTTGTACGGCTTGTTAGTGGTCCACACAGGACGGAAGTGAGGGTTAACCTCTTTCTGTATGTCAACAACTACTTGCTTACTCATCGGCATCGCCCCAAGCATCTACGATATTTACGATCGTAGTTCCTGTTGAATCGCCCTCTTCTAATTTCTTGGTTTCGATGTTCACCTTAGCGATTTCTGTTTTAACCTTCTCTTCATCCAATCGCTTCTTGTCATTATCAGACAGAAGATCCGTGTATTTAGCCAACATATCCAACGCCCTCATCTTGTCAGCAAGTTTAACGGACACACCGTCACGACCTTGCTTGACCTCTGTAATGAGGGTGCCATCAATTTGTGCCGACTCCCTAAAATCTACATAATTAACTTCTTGCGTGACTTCATTTCCCTCTTCATCAACTAACGGACCAAACTCCGACATCATAGGAACTTCCTTCTTCCCAAACTCTACGAAGTCTGTTATATCCGAAAAGGCTATATCAATGTACTTTTGTAACACGTCACGAACATCTAGTTTCAATCCGCTTGTTTGCTCTTCCTTCATGCGGTCTATTTCTTTGTTAATCTCAGTATTTCTCAGTAAGCTATGCCCATTACTCATCGCCGTTGTATAAGCACACTCATATGCCTTCTGATAAGCCTTAGTCGCGTTGAAGTACTTAATGTAGTAAATACAAAAAAGCCTTTGTTTGTCGGTTAGATTATCCGATGTAACAACAGGCTCTTTGATCTCTTTTTTCGGTTGCATCTTTTTAGTTGGGGTTGCATCTTTTTTACTGGTTGCATCCCTCGACCACTTTTCACGACTTCTTCTGCTTTTCAGTGTACCTAGTTTCACATTGTGTTTTTCAGCCAATGCTTTAAATGTTATTTTTGTTGTTTCCCATTCATTCTGTATCTTCTCCCAGTTAGGCATTTACATGTCACCAACCCCCATTGAATTAATATTAGGCATGAAAAAAAGCACCCTAGTTCAATTGAGTGCTTTCATCGTACTTTATTATTTTATGCTTAACCTTTTTGCTGTACACTTTCTTTTTGTCGCTTGTTATAAAGTAACCATAAATATTAACTGTGGATCCGTCCGGATAACCTAATCGTCTTAACTTGGCGTTCAAACCATTTTCGTGCAATGAGTAGTAGGTTATATCAGAGTTATATATTTTTTCTTGTACCTTCTTCCCACTTATGATTCGATCCATTTTATCTTTATCGTTAATATAGAAACCTTTATGGATTACGGTAATTGGAACATTCCTCTTATTTACTAACCTAATTCTGTGGAAAGTTCCGTTTGGTTTCTTGTCTGTTTTATATCTTATTTCCGCCTTACTATTTGTGCTAACAATCAACGTTCTGTATGTAACAAAAACTGCTATCAACGTTATTAGTGATAGAGCAATATTAGAGATTGAAGAAACAGCGTCCCAGTTAATATTTACTAATATAAACATCGCACTCCCCCTATTGCTATCTTACGACAATTTGTAAGTATTAACCACCCACCGCCCAATTGACGATGAGTGATCTAGAAGAGAGGAGAAAATCGCCACCGCAAGGATGGCGCATAACGTAATCTAGCTTCAGTAGGTCAACTGAACCGCGCCGACCCACCTCCAAGTTTACGCATGCGTTTTTTTAAGCGCAACTATCCGACTTATTCGGCAAACTCGGCATTCCGGACATTTTAGACACAATCGAATCTTTTAAACGGCGTATGTGACGTTCAGACAACCCCATGTGTCTGCCAATAGCGACCATGCTCAACCCATCAAGCATGCACTCTAATATTGCCTTCTCACGCTCATCGGTTATAAAAGGAATTCTCTTCTGGATGAACAGCGCCTTTCTTTCTAACTCAACTACCCATCTACCCGCCTTATCCCTCCGAATAACCTCTAACGCTACAGGATCACTCGTTTCCCCTTGTGGCTTAGGCATAACGGACTCAATCCCACCTTGTGCCACTAGATTGCCCCCCGTATAGCCCATAAGGCCCCTTTGCCTTTTAATCTCATTGATCATCCAGTTATAATCTCGCAACGCCTGTTCAATCTGCTTTTCGTTCATTAAACCCAGCCCCTTCATCAAATAATGATTTCGCATACTCGCTTCTTTGAATCGGTTTTACTGATGAATTTAATCTCTTATTTCTATATGGATTAAGCGTGAATTTGATTGCTTTATACTTCATTTGCTTCCCCTCCTAAAAATATAAAAAAGGACACAAAACAGACTATTAATCTGCAATGTGTCCCGAAGTTCTTTCGTAGACTTATTTATATATTTTAAACGCCATATCCGCTAGCTCTGTTGCTGTGACTATAAATGTTTCTTCTTTGTCCGGTGTCACCAATTCTCCCATCGACCAACTCCAATAGTTTGGTCCAGAAAAACCGTATGCCCTTATTGATTCATCAAATAGCCTTATCAACTCTTTTCGGTCATTATCCTTGATTGCCTGTTTAATAAAATTTCTAATAGAGTCAGATTTTATTATTCTTTTTGTGACAAACTCAACGCCCTCTTGTCTAATGTCTATATCCTCAAATAGACTTAATTGCACGTCATCACCTCTTTGTATATGAAACCTCGTAATACAACGGCTTCCCATCTTGCCATGTAATGATCTGCTTGCCGAATCCATCCCCCGGAACATCTACCTTTGCTAGCTCCCCATCTACTACCTTGTAGACAGCATTTACCCCTAGATCTATCTCTTGCTTCAACAGGACCGCCCCCTATGTTATAATTATCCTGCGACGGACAGGAGCAATCCTGTCTTTTTTTATTTCCTGACTCCCTTAAAGTACTTTGCTCCTAGATGCTCAACGATCTTCTCCATCGTCTTATCGCCGATTCCCTCAACATTTTGCAATCCCTGGAACCTATCTACAAAAAACCTCACTGCATGATCGCTACCTGCTTCAAAACCTTCATCATATTTTTTATCTAATACTGGATTACGTTTCTTTTTCCTCACTGAATACACCTACCAATCTCCTGCAACGACAACACAAGTACCGATCTTGATCGTAGTGATGACTAAACTTTTTACGA
>Ga0209487_1001706_pt1 | contig 18375 bp, 15 predicted proteins | sample Poulit2012_FD_187524 | JGI IMG/M metagenome (GOLD analysis project Ga0209487, IMG submission 187524) | Agricultural soil microbial communities from Georgia to study Nitrogen management - Poultry litter 2012 (SPAdes) (version 2) | ecosystem: Environmental > Terrestrial > Soil > Agricultural land...
GCACTTAACGCCGAATATCGTTTCGGAGAATGGGGTCCGGCCTACCTGGTTCAGGGCGACTCCGCCGACTTCGGTGTGCTTTTACTCCGCCCCGGTGATGCCATGGAAAACCACTTTCACGAGCACTGCGATGAAGCCTTCGTCGTGCTCGAAGGCGAGTGTGAACTGTGGATCGACTGCAAAGATCGCCATGTCATGAGCTTTGGGGACGTGTACCAAAGCCAGCCGGGCGAGATGCACTACCTCGTCAATAATTCAGACGCCGACTTCCGGTGCATCTTTATCAAGACTCCCGCCAGCCCGGGCGATACGATCGCCGCCCCTTGGAAGCCGGGTGAGCCGGTACCCAAAATTTCCTAGGTCCCAACTCTTTATTAATAAACAAATCATTCCCATAGGAGAAAAGAAAATGGCAGACGTAGAAGGCACGATCAACGCCAAAGACTTTGGCTTAACTACCCCGCAGGAAACCCCTGGGTTCCACATCAAGGGCGCCGGCCAGCTTGAATTCGGCATGCAGCACCGACTGGCGCGCATCTTCGGTGCGGATGGACGTACCGTCATGCTCGCCTTTGACCACGGCTACTTCCAGGGCCCGACTTCCGGCCTGGAGCGGGTTGACCTAAATATCGTTCCCCTCGCGCCTGAAGCCGATGCCCTCATGGGCACGCGCGGAATCTTCCGTTCGGTAGTTCCGGCCGGAAACGACAACGCGCTCGTGCTGCGTGCATCGGGTGGGCCTTCAATTTTGAAGGATCTATCGAATGAGCGCATTGCGATGGATATCGAAGATGCCGTGCGCATTGATGCCGCTGCCGTCGCCGTTCAAGTGTTTATTGGGGGCGAGAACGAGACGCAGTCAGTACACAACATGACCCAGCTCGTTGACGCCGGCAACCGCTACGGAATCCCCGTTCTCGGTGTAACCGCTGTCGGGCGGGAGTTGACCCGGGATGCGCGCTATCTCGGCTTGGCCACGCGCATCATCGCCGAGCTCGGTGCCCAAATGGTTAAGACCTACTTCTGCGAAGAGGACTTCGAGCAGGTCACGGCCGCGTGCCCCGTACCCGTGATCATGGCGGGCGGGAAGAAACTCCCCGTTGCCGACGCGCTCACCATGGCGTGGAAGGCCATCGACCAGGGCGCCGCGGGCGTGGACATGGGCCGCAATATCTTCCAGCGCCAGGCTCCGGCCGCGATGATGTCTGCAGTTAAGGGCATCGTGCACGGCGGGCTCAACCCGCAGGAAGCAGAGGAGAAGTACCGCGAGCTGTCCGGAGGTGCGCAGGACTAGAGCAGTAGGGCTTGCCGCGGCATAAGTTCGCCGCTATTTCCTAGTTCCGACACCTTGAGCAGGTTTACCGCCTCAGATCCGGGCAAATCAGACATTTTGCGCCTGAAACGCCCCGATTCGCACCCAAAGTGTCGGAACTAGGAAATGCTCCATGAGCTCCCAGCCAGCGGCCGGGCCTCAACTTGGTCTCAAATTGAAATGAGAACCGGAAAACCGTTGACACCGCCATCTTCCCCCTCTAATCTCAAGTTTACTTGTCAGACAACTGGTGACTTGTCAACGTGTATGTGGGGGAGGCGGCGACGTCGGTCTCGCGACACAACTCCAGTAGTCCCGGCAAACAGCAATTTCGGCGATGGCGCCGAAAACGCGCAGTGAAGCTTCGCAAAGATGCGGGCTCAACCGAAAGGACTGGCATGAAGAACCACAAGATTATTTCCGCGGGTGTGGTCGCACTCGCGCTGCTGGTCACCGCGTGCAGCCAAGACACTGGCGGCGGTACTGACCCGCAGGAGGCTCCGCAGCCGCAGGACACGGCTGACGTCGAAGAGCCGACGACGGCTGAACTTCCGGCTCCGTTCGATGGGGAGGAAGTTCGTATCGCACTCGTACAGCACTCCGGTGCGGGTGACTACTTCCAGCAGTACTTGAACGGCTCCAAGCAGCAGGCCGAAGCGATGGGCGTAACCCTCGATGTCTATGACGCCCAGGCCGACGACGCCAAGCAGGTCACCGACATGGAGACCGCAATTGGCTCCGGCGTGGACGGCATTATTGTGCGCCACGGTCACACCGACACGATGTGTCCGTTGATCAATAAGGCTCTTGAAGCAGATATTCCGGTCGTCATTTACGACGTCGCGACGATTGAATGCGCACCTGATGCCGTCGAAACAGCACAAAGTGATGCCGACCTAGCCGAGACGGTTTTGACCCAGATGGCTGAAGACATCGGCTCCGATCAAAACGTCGGCTACGTCAACGTTTACGGCATCGCTCCCTTGGATCGCCGCGATGTTGTCTGGAAGGAATTCCTCGAAGAGAACAACTGGGATCAGAAGTTTTTCACGGGCAAGTTCACCAACGCGGTCGCAACTGACAACGCTCCCCTCGTTGACGCGGCCATCAAAGCGAACTCGGACGTAACTGCGATCTTCGCGCCCTACGATGAGCTCACAAAAGCCACCGTTTCGGCGATCGAGCAGAACAATTTGAATGACCAAATCGTGGCTTATGGCATCGACATCTCTAATGCCGATATCGAGGTCATGACGGCGGAAAACAGCCCCTGGGTCGCCACCGCCACGACTGACCCGAACGCGATTGGTGCGGCAGTCATGCGCACCATGTTCCTCGAATTGGCCGGCGAGTTGGAAGACCGCCAGGTCACATTCCCCGGTGTCTTGGTCACGCAGGATTTCCTGCTCGAAAATGACATCAAAAATATGGAAGAACTGCGCGCAAACTTGCCGGAGTTGAGCCTGACCGATGAGGCCACGGCGGATTGGATTTCGACCGTCAGTTTCTAAAGTAGTTCCTGGCGGTTCCTGTTTATCTTTTCTAGCGTGATGAGCAGGAACCGTCAGGCCCGTCTCAAAAAGCGCGATACAAAGAGGTGTCACCGGGATGTCCCAATCCCCTGAAAAACCGATAGCTCTCCAACTCACCGGAATCACAAAGTCTTTCGGAGCAAACCGCGTCCTGAAGGGTGTTGATTTAACGCTCCATTCCGGTGAAGTGCTGGGGCTGTTGGGAGCCAATGGCGCCGGAAAGTCCACGCTCATCAAGATTTTGTCGGGTGTGTACACCGAGTACGGCGGCTCGATGGCATCTAACGGGGAGATGTTGGTTGTGGATTCCCCGCTGGCCGCAAAACTGCACGGCATCCAAACCGTGCATCAGCGCATCGACGAGGGGATAGTTCCGGGTCTGACCGTCGCTGAGAACCTGGTTTTTGAGGAGATCACCGAAGGGCTCTTGCCCACTGTGAGTTCGTTGCGCCAGATCATGCCTCGCGCCCGCGAAGTCGCGGCAAGTCTTGATCTAAATTGGTCGGATTCCCGCTTGCGCAAGGACGTCGCCGAGCTCGGAATCGCGGATCGCCAACTCCTACTACTTGCTCGAGCCCTGGTGCGTCGCCCCAAGGTCCTAATTCTCGACGAACCCACATCGGCCCTCTCTCAGGTCGAGGCGGAGCAACTATTCGAAGTGATCGAACGGATGCGCGCTTCGGGAGTCGCAGTGGTCTATGTTTCCCACCGTCTCGGTGAGGTCGACTCGCTCGCGGATCGCATTGTGGTCCTGCGCGAGGGCATGATTCGCGGCGATCAAGTCGCGCCGTTCGATTGGCACCGCGCGGTTCTAGACATGTTGGGCGAACAGGTGGTGGTGCAACTCGATGAACTCGAGGAGCGCCGCGGCGCCGAAGTTGTGCTCAATATCCAGGGAGCCCGCCTCCTGCCCCACGCCGCACCCATCGACCTGGAACTGCGCAGCGGCGAAGTGACGGGCGTTGTCGGCCTCCTTGGTGCCGGGAAAAGCGAGCTCGCCGCGGGTATTTTCGGTGCCAAACCATTTGAAGACGGCAAAATGGAACTCTTTGGAAAGCCGTTTGCGCCTAGCCGTCCGGGCGAAGCAATTAAGGACGGCGTCTATCTCGTTCCAGAGGACCGTGCCGAAGAGGCAATGCTCCCCGGATGGTCGATTGCCCACACTATTTCTCTGCCGTTCCTCGCTTCACTGTGCCGGGGCGGCGTGATTGACACCATCGCGGAGCGCCGGCGCGGCAAGAGCATCGTCGAGGCGTTCGGGGTGGTTTCGACATCGGTGCATCAGGACGTTGATGCGCTATCAGGTGGCAACCAGCAGAAGGTCGTGGTGGGGCGCTGGTTTGAGGGCCAGCCGCGGCTAATGATGCTCGATGAACCATTCCGTGGCGTGGACTTGGGGGCGCGGCGCGATATTTCATCCCACGCCCGCTCGGTCGCGCACGCGGGTGCCTGTGTCGTGGTTTTATCCAGTGATATTGACGAGATCCGCGAGGTAGCGGACCGAATCATCGTGATGGTAGAGGGAGAAATTCGGGTGGATTCTTACACCTCTGAGTTGTCCAGAGATCAAATCGTCCGGTACATGTCGGAGGTGGCCTAATGCATGCCCAAGCCAGTGAGCGCAGCACTTTAGCTACCGTTCGCGACGGAGTCGTGAAGTACGGTTTCATTGCCGTCACGGTGATCCTGTTCATATATTTCGCGTTTTCTGAGCCCACGTTCCGCACGTCAACGACGTTTTTCTCGATGTTGAAGTTCGCCTCCGTGGTCGCCATTTTGGGCCTGGGCGTGACTTTCACGATGGTGGTGGGCGGCATCGACCTCTCAGTGGGATCGGTGGCGGGAATGTCCGTAACTTTGGCCGCCATGACAATGGTTTTTTATGCCAAGACCGGTCCCGTTGCAATCGGGGTAGTGCTCATCGCTGGTGCGCTGGTAGGTCTGGTGAATGCTCTGCTGATTGTGTGGCTCAAAATCCCGGACTTGCTCGCTACTCTCGCGATGATGTTTATCATCCAAGGTTTGAAGCTGGTTCCGGTCTCCGGGCAGTCAGTATCTTCCGGGATGATTCTGCAGGACGGCACAATTGCGCCTGGTCGCTTCACTCCTGATTTCTTGGCTATCGATCGCACGATGTTGGGCCCGGTGCCGCTGCCAGTTGTAATTTTCCTCGTTTTAGCTGCGGGCAGTTGGTTCTTCCTCACTCGCACCAAGTGGGGTCGCATGATGTACGCGATCGGGGCTAACCCGGAAGCCTCGCGCCTGGCCGGGGTACGCGTCCCCCTTTACCGCGGGCTCGCCTACGTCATCTCGGGCGTTTTCGCCTCGGTGGGCGGCATGATTTTGGCTTCCCGCATCGGACAGGGCGATATCTCTGCGGGTAATAACTTGCTCCTCGACGCCGTTGCGGTCGCACTGGTTGGCACCTCTGTCCTTGGTATCGCTAAACCGAATGCGTGGGGAACTATTCTGGGCGCAGTGTTGATTGGCATTGTTCTCACTGGCCTGACGATTAAGGGCTTCCCTTACTACGCGCAGGATGTCGTGAAGGGACTGGTATTGCTCGTGGCTCTCGTCTTCTCGTTCACACTCTCCCGACAAAAAGCCCGATACGTTCCCGGGTTTTAGCGCCCCCTGCTAGTGAAAGGATCTTCCGTGACTGACGCACCATACGAATTCCTGACCCCCGATACGACTGCTGAATACATCAAATCCGTGCCAGAAATTGCCACGAAAATTGATGCCGACGACATCGTCTCGGTTGAGGAAGTGGGCGACGGAAACCTCAACCTCGTCTTCATAATTAGGGACGGCGCCGGTCGCGGTGTGGTGTTAAAGCAGGCTTTGCCTTATGTCAGGTTGGTGGGTCCGGAATGGCCCATGACTCCGGACCGGGCGCGCCATGAGGCCGAAGCGCTGCGCAAGCACGCGGAACTCGTGCCCGAGCTGGTGGTGGACCTGTATTCATACGATTCTTCGCGCTATTTGATGGCGATGGAAGACTTATCGGACCACAAGGTGTGGCGCGGCGCGCTCAACGAAGGGTTGCGCCATGACGGGGCCGCGGCAGCGATGGGTCGATACGTGGGCGCGGTGGCGTTCGGCACGTCCTGCCTGGGGATGGAGCGCCACGATCTTGCCGAGCGGTTGGCTGCTTCGGTTAATCCGGATTTGTGCATCATCACTGAAGACTTGGTTTTCACTGAGCCCTATGTTGATGCGGGCAGGAATTCTGTTTTAGCGGCAAATGAAAAAGATGCCCAAGATCTGGCTAACGATGACGTGATGGTTTCCGAGATGGGGCAGGCGAAGTGGGCGTTCATGACGCGCGCCGAAGCCCTCATCCACGGCGACTTACACACCGGATCAGTCATGGTGAAGGGCGAATCGGAGGCCGGTTCCGGCGCGGCTGTGAGCGTGAAGGCCTTCGACCCGGAGTTCGCGTTTTATGGACCCGTCGCCTTCGACCTCGGGGCGCTGTACGCCAATTACCTCATCGCCGCCGCGCGGGCTTGCGCTCTTGGAGACGAGGAACATATGCGGTGGACACTCGCACTTCCGCAGCAGACTTGGACGGCGTTTGAGGAAGAATTCCGACGCCAGTGGCCCAACCGCGTGGACCCCCGTGTCTATCGCGATGATTTCCTAGAGAACTCGCTCGACACGTGGCGGAAGGAAGCCTGGCAGTTCGGCGCCGCGAAGATGGCGCGCCGCATCGTCGGTTTGGCAAAAACGACGGATATCGAAACCCTCGACGAGTCGCTGCGCGAGGGCGCGGCTCGCGGAGTTTTACAGGCGGCCCGCCTCATGGTGCGTGAACGTCATAACGGCTCAGACCCCGCACGCCTCGTCGAACTCGTTGGGAACCTGTTGGAGCGCACGGCGACGCGTTAACTCGTAACGGTGCGCTCCCGCATCTCTAGCTGATGGCGGCGCGCATGGCTTCGGCGTTGGCGCGTAGATCCCCGCGTCGCAGGGCGCCACCAATTAAGAACGCACCATCGTTCCCGTACATTTCGATCATTTCAGGCATTTTGTCTAGGGACATGCCGCCACCCGCGGTAGGTAGCGACCTCTTAATTGAGCCCAGATCACGCCAGCAGTTATCGCGAATGGAAATGACGTCGTCCTTACTTGGGCCGAACCGACCCCCGTAATTGGCGTAGACGCACATATCTGCGCCGGCCAGACGCAAAATCATGCCGTAGAGCATGCCCGCGGCGATTCCCTGGTTTGGGTTGAGGGCGTAGGAGCCGATCATTGCCGGGTGACCCATCAGTGGCAAATTGAGTTCGTCATCGGCAGCCAGCGCGCGCAGGGAATCGAAAGAAGTCACGCCCGGCAAGACACACAGGCCGCCCGCGCCAAAACTTTTCGCCTCGTATGCGCGGTCGAAGAGCTGGTCGATGGGCATGTTCATTGATGGCATGTAGATAGTGGAACCGCCGGTCGCAGCGTTAGCCTCCGCGACGGCCTCACTCACCGCCTTGACGCGGTCCGACCACGGCGCCCACGGCTGATTCGATAGACCGTGGTCGTCCTTAATGACGTCAATACCTGCCTCGGCGAGAACCTTCGCTTCGGCGGCCATTTCTTGGGCGCTCATCCCAATCGGCTTGAGGGCCGTCGTTAGGATCGGGCGCCCGTGTGACGCGGTGAGCTCGTGCATGCCCTCAATGCCGAAGCGCGGCCCGGGCAGCATGTCCAAAAACGAGGCCGGCGGCTCGATGGCGATTACCTTGAGGCCGTCCATCATCGACAAATTGCCCCAGATGACGTTCAAGAACTGGGTGATGCCGCCAGCGCCGTCCAAAATTCGGGCGTCATAAGACAGCGTCACATCGCGATCAGTGATGTCTTCAACGCGGCCGACGACCGTCTGTTGGATCCACTCCGGCGCGAGGTCATAGGGAAACTCGATCGTCTGCTCCACGCGGGCGGCATCGATTACCGCTTCCAGGTCGTCGGCGAAGACCCGATACGTGAGATAGAGACGTTCAGGATCACGGTTTTCGATCACAGTTGGTCTGCCTTTGCATCCGTCGTAGTCGCCTCGAGGCGCTCAACATACTCTTCTTCACGAATATCGAGCGAAGTGCCCAAAATCTTCTCGACCGTGCGAACGAGCGCCGCCGCGTCGAGCTCATATTCGGCCGTGAGGTATTTCTGCGATGCGCCGTGCGCGTAGGTGTCATTTAAGCCCATACGCGTGAGTGGCACTCCAATCCCGTGATCGGTCATGGTCTCCGATACCGCCGAGCCCAGGCCGCCCACCGTGAGGTGGTTTTCGAGCGTAATAACGCCCTTGCGGGTCTTTTGGAGGGCGTCGAGAACGGCCGGATCATCGAAGGGCTTCAGCGTGGAGATGTGCAGATGGCGCACGCTCACGTTGCGCTCGCGAACTGCCGGTAGGGCGCGCAGTGCCTCCTGCGTCGAGATGCCGGAGGTGAGGACGAGCAGGTCCGTTTCACCGGTCGGCTGCCCCGGTGTCAGATCGCGGGATTTGCCCAAAACCATGGGCTCGTCCTGCGGGAAGAGGCGCGGGATTTCACCGCGGAGCATGCGAATGTAGACGGGGCCATCGACGCTGTGGGCGACGTCGAGGACGGATTCGACCTCGGTTGCATCGCCGGTTTCGACGATCGTCATATTCGGGATTGCGCGCATGATGGCGATGTCTTCAATGGCCTGGTGGGTTACACCGCCGGGGGTCGTGACGCCCGGCAAGAAGCCGACGAGACGCACCTTAAGCGCCGGGTAGGCCACTGACATTTGCAGCTGGTCGAGCGGTCGGCGATACAAGAACACGGCGAAAGTGTGCAGCCACGGCTCAAAGCCCTCGCGTGCCAAACCGGCGGCGAACCCGAGCATGTTTTGCTCGGCCATGCCCATCGAGAAGAACCGCTCCGGGTAGGTGTCGCGCCATTTGCCGACCTCGCAAGAATTCGTCAGGTCGGCCGAAAGTACGAGCACCTCGGGCTTATCGGCGCTCCAGTTAATGAAGTTCTCCACATGCGGGCGAATCACAATTTCAGGCATGACTACTCCTTCCCCGCATCCGCAGTTACCGGCTCGGGGCCGGCTTTCTTCATATCTGCATAGGCGGCCGCGTAGCGCTCGCGTTCTTCTTCGGATTTAAAGCGCAGGGTGTGCAACATGGGGGCCTTTTCCTCCAACAGCGGCAGGCCTTGGGTGGGATTGGTGTAGGCCAAAACCACGTGGGGTTTATCGCTGGGCCGGGTCATGGCCGTGCTCAGCGCCGTGAGGTCGTGGCCATCGACAACGTCAACAGAGGCGCCAAATGCGCGGACGCGATCCACGAGCGGTTCGATGCTCATCACGGTCTCCATCGGACCATCGCACTGGGCCTGGTTCACGTCAACGACGGCGCGGACCGTGTCGAGCTTCCAGTGGCTGAGCGCCTGCAGGGCCTCCCAGGTTTGTCCCTCTTGGAATTCGCCGTCCGACATGAATACCCACGTCCGGCCGGTATCGCCCTTGATTCTGCGTCCGAGCGCAATGCCGCCCGCTTGGGACAGTGCCTGCGAGAGCGATCCGGTTGTGGTTTCGAACCCGGGGGAGTGTTCGGCGCCAATCATTTCGACGGTGGAACCGTCCTGGTTGAACTCTTCGAGCGCTGACTCGGCGAGGCGACCCACTTCGATGAGGGCGGCATAAACCGGGAGCGCGTAGTGCGCGGGGGAAATAATTAGCCGGTCCGTATCGGGCGCGTGCGCGCCATAGACCGCTGCGCCGCTAAGCGCAGGCTTGCCCGGCGCGGGAACCTCAGTGAACGGGGGTGGCTGATAGGGCTCGGTAACCGTGCCCAATTTGATGGCGCCACCGTAGATGGCTCCCAGTATTTCGGCGGATGAGCACGCCTGGCTCATGTACCCGCTCTTATTTTTCAGGGTGTGGTCAAGCACCCGGAGCCGCACACGGTGTGCGATTTCTGCCATTTTTGTCAGGTCCAAAGCAGTCATCATCCCTCCCTCGGGAACACGCCTAGCGTAAGACACTTGTCGGTCGTCTGACAACTACCGCCCGGGGCGGATTCCGGCGCGCGGTCCCCGCGTGGCGCGCGGCACCTCATGGCGTGCACCCCCCGCATACCGCGCGGCCCCCATGGCGCGCGCCCGTGCAGCACTGTTGCGCATAGCGCGCTTTTGTTGCACGGCATTCAAGGGTTCTTCGCAGAATACGCAGCAATGTTGCGGTTTCCGCGCCTTTGCTGCACGCACCACGCGGGGGACCCGCGCCGCAGCTCCGACTCGCGCCGCATCAGAACTCCACCGCCCCCGCACTTGCCGAAGCGGCATAACGGTGGTGTTATCGAAATGAAGGCTAATTAGCCAGATTCTCCCCCTGGAGGCCGCCATGAACAGCGCAGACGCAAATAAGCACGTCGTCATCATCGGTGGAGGGCACGGTGGCGGGCGCACCGCGATAACCCTGCGCGAAGCCGGGTACGCGGGCCCCATCACGATCCTGGGTACGGAGGAACGCCCACCCTATGAGCGGCCCGGACTTTCCAAAGGCTTCCTGCAGGGCGACGAAACCGAAGATGACCTCTATCTCCAACCTGCCGACTGGTACGAGGAAAACAACGTCACCTGGCGCACCGGAGTCACGGTCACCGATATCGACCCGAAAGCGCGCACTGTAACTTCTCACGCCGCCGGCAGCGACGACATCCAAAATGAAGAAATCGAATATGACACGCTCGTCCTCGCAACGGGAAGCGACCCGCGTGCCCTCGAATTGCCGGGCGCAGCCGCCAATAACGTGTGCTATTTGCGCAGTGTTGAAGACTCCAAGCGCCTCCGAAGTGAACTGGCTGCCGCCAAACGCGTGGTCATAATCGGTGCGGGCTGGATCGGCCTCGAAGTCGCGGCCGCCGCCCGGCTAGCGAACTGCGCAGTGACAGTAATTAACCGCAATCACGAACCGCTGCTGGGGCCGCTGGGCGAAACGCTGGCAAAAATGTTCGCCGAACTGCACCGCGAGCACGGTGTCGTCCTGCGCAATAACACCAGCGTCACCAAACTTGTCGGCACGGAAGAACGCGTCGCGGCGGTCGAAACCGATGCGGGCGACCAGATTTCCGCCGACCTAGTCATCGCCGCGATCGGCGCCGTTCCGCGCCTCGACATCGCCGAAAAGGCGGGGCTGAAAATTGATGGCGGCGTCCTCGTCGACGCGCAATTGCGCACCTCGGATCCCAATATTTACGCGGTTGGGGACATCGCAGCGGTATACAACGAGAAATTCGACCGCCACATCCGTCTCGATCACTGGGCCGCGGCGATGCGCCATCCGGAAACGCTCGCCGAAGTGCTGTGTGGACGCGACGCGAAATATGAGCGCCTGCCGTATTTCTTCACCGACCAGTACGACCTGGGCAGCGAATATGTCGGCTTCGTGCCCGAGGAGTTGCGCGATGAAGTCGAAGTGGTCGTGCGCGGAGATATGCGCTCGCGCGAACTCATTGCCTTCTTTGTCGACAATCATCGCGTCCTGGCTGGAATGAACATTAATATTTGGGACGTCTCCGAAGATATTGAACGCCTCATCGTTAACGACACCCCCGTTACGCGCGATCAGTTGGAAGATCCGGATGTGCCTTTGAGCGAAATAGTGGGTAACTAGGCCAAACTGGTGGCATGACTTCCGCATCGCAGCTTCTGACAGAACCAACGCCGGAATGGCTTAACGCTCATGCCCAGAGCCTGTTGCAGTTCGCGCGCGCCGCGCGCCACCCGCTCGGTTTCGCGCTCCTGGACGCTGAGGGGGAGCCAGAACCGGGGCATTTGGAGTTGTACGTCACGTGCCGCATGACCTATTCCTATGTGCTCGGCGAACAGCTGGGATTTGCCGGGAGCGCCGAACTGGTTGAGCACGGCCTCACCGCCCTCGACACCGTATTTCGGGATGAAGAGTATGGCGGCTGGTTCGAAGCCATTGATGAATTCGGCGTAGTCGACAGCACCAAAAACGCCTACCCCCACGCCTTCGTGATCTTGGCCGCCTCCGCCGCGGCAATCGCCGGTTATGAACTTGGCAAGAAAATTTTGGACGACGCCCTGCACCTTTTCGAGGAGCGTTTCTGGGACGAAGGGGTAGGCCAGGCGCGCGAATCCTGGAATCGGGAGTTCACCAGTTCCGAGCGCTACCGCGGCATGAACTCTAATATGCACGTGGTGGAGGCGTTTTTGGCCGCGTTCGATGCGACGGGTGACGCCGTATGGCGCGATCGGGCGCTCGGGATTTCCCAGCACATGGTCGCGCAGGCGCGGCGCGATAATTGGCGCATCATCGAGCACTTCGATGAGGAATGGCGGCCGCTATTGGAATACAACGCGGACGATAAAGCCAACCCCTTTCGCCCCTATGGCTCGACAATCGGCCACTGGTTTGAGTGGGCGCGGCTGCTCGAGAACCTCGCGGGCGCGATCGGCGCGGACGCCCCGGCCTGGCTCCACGAGGCAGCCGTGGCCCTATTCGATGCGGGCGTCGAGCAAGGGTGGAACGTTGACGGACACCCCGGATTCGTCTACACGGTCGACTGGGAAGGCCAGCCCGTGGTGCGGCTGCGCATGCACTGGGTAGTTGCGGAGGCCGCCGGCGCCGCCGCGACACTGTTTCACGTCACGGGCGACGAGCGCTATGTCGACTGGTATCGCCAGTGGTGGGCATATGCGCAGGAGTTCGTAATCGACGAAAGCGCGGGCTCGTGGTGGCATGAGCTGACACCCGACAATCAGTTCTCAGACACCGTTTGGCCCGGAAAACCCGACATTTACCACGCCCTGCAGGCAACCCAGTTCGCGCAGGTTCCCGTGACGCCCGGATTAGCAAAGAGTCTGGTGCAGCGCTGACTTACGAACCGCGCTGACTTACGAAAAACTCAGCCAAGTCTCGCCGTCGAAGGACATGTACCAGATGCCCGGTGTGCCCGTGGGGACGGGAAGACAGGCGTTCGCGACCACCATTTCATCAAGCACGACGAAACGAACGTCCCCAACGTCGTAGGGAACTCTCCCGCAAGTATCGAAGGTAACGACACCGTCATCCGAGACATAAACGAACGTGAGGGTGCTGCCTAATTCCGCAAATGTGGGCCCGATATATTCCACTTTTAGTTCCACGATTTCGTACGCATATCCGTCCGGTGGCGGCGCATTATCGGAACTGAACTCGAGTATTTCGTCCGCGGCGTCGCGCGGCTGGGCAGCCCGCACCAACCAATCGTCTACTGTGATCGGCGCGCCCCAAGCCACCTCAAATGTCTCTTCCGCATTGGGCAGAAGCAATATCGTAGGGTCCTCCGCATCGCGCAATTTTTGCTGCAGCACTTCTGTGCGGGCTTCCCGCTCGCGTGCGCGCTTTTCCGCTCTTTCCGCTGCCTCTGACAGCTCGATGCTTTCCGGATCAAGAACTATTTCGGGTGCCGGGGGCTCGATATCTACCCGGTCCGGGGTTGCCGCTGGGGCGGGACGCTGCACATTCGAGGTTCCGCTCCCAGCCTGGGGCGATTTTTCTGCTCCCGCAAAATAGCCAAGCCCAAAGCCACCGCCCAAACCGATTACAAGTGCGAGTCCCGCGATAAGCGCAATCGCGCCCGCGCTCGGTCGGCGGCTACGGGCGGGCTCCACCTCGGGCGGCTCGTCGCCGCCGCCTTCAACTTCAATCAATATTTCCGGGCGTGGGTCCCGCGCGCGCAGTTCCCCCGCATCCCAGGCGGGCCCGGGCTGTTCAGCGCGGGGCTGCCACGCCTCGGCCGGCAACGGGGGCGGCAACTTCGCGCCCTTGGGCGGCACATAGCCGGGCTCAAACGGTGAGGGGCGGGTCATGTCTTCTCTCTTGGCTTGGGCCAACCGTAACAAACACACCGGCGCCAATCCGCGCTTTTCTAGTAATTGAGACTATGGGTGCATGTCTGCCACATCGATGCCCGATTCCCCGTCCGCCGCCGCGCCCGTTCGCGTTTTTGTTTATGGCAAAACTTCGCCCGAATTGGATGAAGCATTCGCGACGGCTGAAATTCCGATCGTCGCGGATGTGGAAGCGGCAAACTATCTGGTTTGGAACAGCTTTAAGAACACCGAGTTGACCCAAGTCCTCCACCCCGGGATCCGCTGGGTGCAGCTTCCATCGGCGGGAATCAACCACTGGCTGGACGCCGGGGTTCTCGACCAAGACCGCACCTGGCTTTCCGCCGCCGGTGCCTACTCCGGCCCGGTCGCGGCCCACGCGGTCGCCGGCTACCTCGCCGCGATTCACCGCCTCCCCGAGTTCGGCGCCGCGACAACCTGGGAACGCCGCGAATTCCGCCCCCTCACCCTGCGCCGCGTCGCGATTCTCGGACTGGGCGGTATCGGCCTCGAAATTGCCCGCCAACTCCAGGCGCTGGGCGTGGCCGAGGTGCGCGGCGTCGTCCGAAATCAACGCGAAGAACCCCACACCGACCGCGTCACCACCCTCACCGACCCGACCTGGGTCGAAGGAATCGACGACATCATCAACGTCCTGCCCGCCACCGCCGCCACCCGCCACATCATCGACGCCACGGTGCTCGGCCACCTGCCTGCCGACGGCATCATTGTGAACGTCGGGCGCGGGGAAGCAATTAAGGACGACGACGCGCTCGCCGCGCTAAAAAACGGCGCCCTGGGCGGAATGGTACTGGACGTAACGGACCCCGAACCGCTCCCCGATGATCACCCCTATTGGCGCGATGATCGGGTGATCATTACGTGCCATTCGGCCAATCCGACCGCCATGGCCACTCCCGCCTTCGTCGAACGGGCGGTCACAAATATTGAGCGCGCGCAGGCCGGGGGACCGTTACTGGGCGTGGTTGATATTGATCATGGATACTAGATTCCGTGAGCGCAGCGGACTGGGCAGTTTTGGGTGGAGCATTCCTGGGCGGAGCCATTCCCTGGCTCGAAGCGATCGTGGTGATTCCGGCCGGGATTCTCGCTGGAGCACCGCCGCTCCTCGTGGTGCTGGCCGCCGTCGTGGGCAACCTCATCACGGTGTGGCTGGCAGCCTATTTTGGGGAACAAATCCGCAACTGGTGGCTGCGGCGTCGCGCAAAAAGGCGCGTCGCCTCGGACACGGACGCCGCTACCGTGCCCGCGAAAAAGCAGGCACGCCAGCAGCGCATTGACCGCGTCATGAAAAAGTGGGGCCTGCCCGGCTTGGCCATCTTGGGGCCGCTGGGCTTAGGCACCCAATTATCGGCCCTCGCAGCCGTAGCGATGGGAGTGCGAGCGCGCGCCGCTTTCATGTGGGTGGGCCTGGCAACTATTTTGTGGGCCACCGTCGCGGCCGTGCTCACCACCCTGGGTGTTTCTGCCTTCGGGCTCGGCGCCGCCGGCTAATCCGTCAGCAGCGGCCAGGGCTGGACCCGCTCGAGCTGCGCGGCGAGCGATAGCAGCAGTTTCTCGTTCCCCGGTTGCACCACGGCCTGCACCGCGAGCGGTAATCCGGTCGCCGTGTCTAAACCGACCGGAATGGAAGCTGCGGGCCAGCCCACCATGTTCCACGGCGCCGCGAACGGCGCATAAGCGGTATTGGCGATGAAATTCGCCAGCCACGACTTCGAGCGCCACTGGTCGGCGTGCAGCGGGAACTGGGCGAGCGCCGGTGTTAACAGCACGTCATAGTCACGGAAAAACGCGCTCGAATTGGCGGCAAAAGCCACCGCGTCGACATTGCGCACCATGCCCAATTTGTGCACGTATTTCCCGATGCGCGCATGAACGCGCGTCCGCGGCTCCAACAGGTCCGGGTTCAAATCCTGGGCATCCTTGGCGGCCCCCGCGAACCAGCGCGCAAACATGGGCAGCGGATTCGCCGGATACGGGAACTCCGCCAAAGTCATGTGGTGACCCTCGGCGCGCAGCACCCGGGAAGTCTGGGCCAAAGCCCGCTTCCAGGTGCGGCTGACCGGAATAGCGGGCGAGGGCGAACCGGGCGCCACGGCGATGCGCAACTGGGCGTCGGGTTCCTGCGGGTCGGCGTAGGTCATATCGCCGGCCATGACGGCGAAGACGAGCGCCGCATCGGCAACTGTTTGCGCCAGCGGCCCGTTCTCGCTCATCCCACCCCAAGAGTCGGTACCAATCTGGGCGGGAATCACAGCGCGCCCCGGTTTAATACCAAATAGGCCGGTGTTGGCGGCAGGAATCCGGATCGAACCCATTCCGTCATTGCCGTGCGCTACCGGCACGATGCCGCTGGCTACCGCGGCGGCGCTGCCCCCAGAAGAACCGCCCGGGGTGCGGTCCAGTGCCCACGGATTGCGCGTCGTCCCAAATGTGGAATCGCATGTGGCCCACAGGCACAACTCCGGCACGGTGGTCGAGGCGATGATGATAGCCCCGGCCTCCCGTAGGCGCTGCACCACAACATGGTCGCGCGCGGCCGGCGTCGCGGATGTGGCCGGAGAACCATTGCGTAAGGGGTGGCCCGCCACCGGAATATTGTTCTTAACCAGCACCGGCAGTCCGGCCAGCGGGAGTTGCGCGAGATCCTGGCGCTGCGCCAGTTCCTGCGCCGCGGCCCTCGCTTCGGATGCGTACACATCTTGAATGGCCGCCAAATGCGCATTCGCACGCACCCGCTGCAGGGCATCTTCGACCAATTGCAGCGGCTGGAGCTTTCCGGCTTGGACACCGGCAATCATTTCCGTGGCTTTCATGGGCACCTTCCTTGAAATCAGCGTTCTTAGCCTACGCAGAACCCAGCTCACGCGCGAAGATGTCATAAATTTCGGTATTAAAGAGCACGAAGGTGACGTCGTGAATCACGTCTTGGGCGACGCCGTCCTGAAGCTCTTTTCGCACGGTAGAAACAGCGATTCGGGCCGCATCATCAAGCGGCCAGCCATAAATCCCGGCTGAAATGGCGGGGAATGCCACCGTTTGTGCGCCTACCGTGACCGCGACTTCCAGACTGCGCCGATACGCCGATGCCAAGAGCTCAGAGCGGTCCTCACTTTTGGCGTAAACCGGACCCACCGTGTGGATGACCCAGCGCGCCGCCAAATCACCCGCGGTTGTCGCCACCGCATCGCCCGTGGGCAGCCCCTCGGAATATGAGGTGGCGCGCAGTTCGCGACAGGCCGCCAAAATTGCGGGCCCGCCGGCGCGATGTATCGCCCCATCTACCCCGCCGCCACCCAGGAGCGAAGAATTTGCAGCATTGACGATCGCGTCCACCCGCTGCTTTGTGATGTCGCCCTGAACCAAAGAAATTTTTGCTTGATCTTTGTCAGCCATGCCTCCACCGTACGCCGACTGCGCGGGATTGGAATGTCGGGCGAGTACGGCAGAATGAAGACGTGTTTCGCCCCTATCTCAAAGTGCTCTCCGTGCCCGGGGCTTCCGCGTTTTCGATTGCGGGGGTCTTCGCGCGCTTACCCATATCCATGCTGGGTTTGAGCATCATTTTGATGATTAGCCAGCTCTATGGCGAATACGGAATTGCGGGCCGGGTCGCGGCAGTCTTCATCGCCATCCAAGCGATCTGCTCCCCACAAATCGCCAAGCTCGTGGACCGGCACGGCCAGGCCCGCATCATGCGGCCCGCAATTGTGTTGCACCTGATCGGACTGGCGCTGATTGCAACCGCCGTTTTACTGCACTCCCCCGAATGGGTGCTCTATATTTCGGTCATCCCCGCCGCCATGACCATGGGCTCAATGGGCGCCATGGTGCGCGCCCGGTGGTCTTACGTTTTGGATGACCCGCGCGATGTACATGTCGCCTACTCGCTCGAATCAGTTTTTGACGAGGTGACGTTCATTGTTGGTCCGGTGTTGGCAACCGTGCTGTCAACCGTCGTGTTCCCGGGCGCCGGAATCTTGGTCAGCTCCTTGGCGCTCGCGGTCGGCGGATTCATCATGCTGGGCCAAAAGGACACCGAACCGCCGCCCAGCGGCCGGGATCACAGCGTCAAGGGCAGCGTCATGGCGTCGAGCGGAATGCTCATCGTCGTGGGAATCTTCATGCTCGTCGGTGCGATCTTCGGGTCGACCGATGTCGCAACGGTCGCTTTCACCGAGGCGCACGGCCTGAAGGGGTACTCGGGTGCGATCTTGGCCTGCTTCGCCGCCGGATCGCTGATTTCCGGCCTGATCTACGGTTCGCGCAACTGGGTCCAACCCATTATTACGCGCTTCCTTGTGGGGGTAATTGCGCTGGCCTGCGGCGTGATCCCGCTGTTCTTCATTAACTCCGTGCCGGTGCTCGCGGCCGTGATGTTCATAACCGGGTTCGCGATCGCCCCGACCCTTATCTCCGGCAACGCCCTGGTGCAGGAATTTGTCGCACCCGGCCGCCTCACCGAGGGGTTGACCTGGGTGGGAACCGCGCTGGGCGTCGGTGTCGCGCTCGGTTCATCGGCGGCCGGTTCGGTAATCGACAAATTCGGCCCCCACGGCGGCTTCGCCTCCGCCATTGCCGCGGGGGTCCTTGTCGTGGCGATCGCCCTGATTTTCCGGTCCGCGCTGATCCGCTC
>Ga0209487_1001707_pt1 | contig 18374 bp, 18 predicted proteins | sample Poulit2012_FD_187524 | JGI IMG/M metagenome (GOLD analysis project Ga0209487, IMG submission 187524) | Agricultural soil microbial communities from Georgia to study Nitrogen management - Poultry litter 2012 (SPAdes) (version 2) | ecosystem: Environmental > Terrestrial > Soil > Agricultural land...
ATCGAATCTGATAGGTCATACATAAAATAAACTAAGATAAGTATGGCTATCGTCAGAACTAAATAGCTTTTTCCAAAGCCTTTGAAAAACATAACAAGGCTAATAATTGCTGCGATTATAAATACGATACCTGCAGCAAGTATAGCTATAGATGACATGTGTTTACCCCTTTTTCTTGGTGTGAATTATTTATCTACACTATCTATTATATAACCCTTGTCAAGTTAAGATCAGGTTACAGTTATATTTCATCGTTAAACCGCTCGACGGCGGGGATAGTCGCCTGTGATTTTTCATCGAGTAAGTCTTCTAAATTGTATGCATCTCGATATGAATACCATTCAGAAATTTCTGCTGCGCGTTCATGCGATAACCCACTGACTGTGTAGTGCTTACCTAGAAAATTATCTAAGACAGATGCTTTGAAATTGGCGATCCCAATTTTATGTTGAAGCAAGCTTTGCCTGTGTTCCAATGCTTGAATTCGGTCTTGTCTTAGACAAACTGTTTCTTTCGAAAATCGAGAGAACAATTGTATTGTCAGCTGTTCGTCCGTTAGTCCAGTCCGTGTCAATCTGTACTGGATCCATTGATAACCAACTTGTAACAAAAAGATAACAAGACCAATCCACCAAAAACTTGAGAAAAAAATCACAATTGCAACGGTAAAAATGATCGAAACAAGTAAGTAGATAATAGATTTGAAGTAAAAATATCGCTTGGAAATCGGCTCTAATTCTTCGAACGGAAATAGATATTCTGGTAAGATTTTTTCCATAAATGTTTTTATTTCTGTTTGTTTGATAAAGGGAAACAGAATGGTTTGTGTCTGCCCTTTTGGATCGACTTCTCCACCTGCAATCACAATGGTTAAACTCCCAAAATTGAAGGGGAGCCGCAGGGGATTTTGTTTATAACTAACGGCTTGAATCCGATTTAATGGAATCGTCATCTGTTTTTTCTCAAGCAACCCACGTGAAATATAGAGTTCATGCTCATATCTCACAATGGTAAAATCACCATGCTTAATGACAGAACCAAAGACCCCTACGAACCAAAAAGCGGCTAAGACGAGAAGAACAAGAAAGATGATGATTGGGATACCTTGATTGAAAAGCCATGCCGTCGTCTGATCGTAATATTGTTCTGGAACATAATTAACACCTTCAGAAATGATGAACAAAAAAACTAAAATAACGATACTAAAACCACCTGATGTCGAGCCAAAAGCAAATAATCGCTTATAACTGGCTTCATATTTAGGCAGTTTATTTTCGAGTGCATAGTCATAGTCGTAGGCTTCATCCTGTTTTTCATGATCTTCTTTTGTTTTTAACTGTTTTCTCAAATTGTCTGCATCACTTAATTTAAGGGCAACTAAATTCGCATCGACATCTAGATCACTACCAGCTGTCTCGACTTGCATACCCGTTAATCCTAAAAGTCTATGCAAGATATTTTGATTTAGTTTCACAGATTGAATGCGGTATTTTGAAATGGTTCTTTGTTTCCGAACGATCACGCCATGTTCAATTTTCAAATCGTCACCTACAAGTGAATAGGTGAAGCGGAACCATTTAAGCCAACTGAAAAAAAGGAGGATACTTATTATAATTAAAGCAACAATGAGCACTACTAAATTTGAGAATTCACCATCAAAAATAAGAAAAACAAATGGTAAGAAGATTAAAAAACGTTCTTTGATAGAGTTAAAGGCAAATAAAAGAATCGCTGCCCAATTTAGTCGCCGTGGTTTAGATGTCATTCTGTTCCACCCTTGCTAAAACGGAAATTTGGTCTCTCAATGCTTCGGCTTCAGTTAACTTTAAGGCTGGTATTTCATGAGTCGTCGCAGCTGATGATACTTCTAGACTAGCCAGTTTAAAGTATCTTAAAATAGGTCCTTGCTTTGTGTCGACATGCTGAACCCGAACCATCGGGACAATCGTTCGTTTAATAATAATGATACCATGCTGGATATAAATCTCTTGATCGTGTAGTTCATAACGCCATCTTCTCCAACGAAGTGGCGGAATAATGAAAATAGAAAATATAACGATGATTGCTGTAAGAGTCCAGCCTATAATACTTATCCAAGTTGGCCAATTCCATTCTGAAACTGATGCGGCTAAACTTCCACTGATAATGATAAAAACGAGACTCGTAATCATGCCATGAATCCGCCAGACTTTAATGGCCGATATGTCAATTCGATTTTGTGGATGATCTCTCATAAAATCAACTCCTCATTTCCAATGTTTTCTAAGCCTATTATAGTATAAGATTTGAAACTATACTAGAACAAAAAGAGGAGCAATTGTCGTTAATTGCTCCTCGCGAGGCTAGTGAATTTTTACAAAAAATTAATCCTTATAAATGGCTAATAAGTCAAGATGTTTGCCTATATGATTGATTAATAGTTGGTGATAGTCTTCTTCGTAGTTTAATAGGGTTTTGAAAAATTCGTCGCTGAAGAGCGGTGAGCCTGTGTCAGTTTTTGCGGTTAAGAGAATGCCATAAGTGATATGCCACACTTGCCTGGCGTTATCATCGTTTAGATAATCTGGTAAATCGTGATCATTAACTTGATCGAGTGGCTTAATTTGATCTAATGCTGGTGTAATATGGTAGTATGCGCGTGCTTCCTCAAAGTGATCAAGCGCGTAAGTGAACATGTCTCTAAATAGCTCAGGATTTTTCATGCCAATTAAACGAATGGCTTCAAGCCAGTTTGTCCCGGCAGTTTTCAGATGGAATAAGCCTTCAGTTAGATCTGCCACGATTGGGAAGATGGAAAATTTATCACTGCCTGAATGGACGCTGACTTTATAGCCGAAATTTTTTGCAATAAGTGCGTGTTCGCGGAAATCCACTTTAAATCGATCGATCTCACCGATGTAGTCAATGCCTTTCTGAAACTCACCAATAAAGCGTGGGGCGAGACTCGTCACGTCAACGTTTTGATCAATTAATTCATTTGCCACGAAAAAATGCGACTCCGGTGTTGTAATCGTTTCAGTTTCATCGATCGAGATTTCAAAATCAATCGGGCGATCGATTGGCTCGATGTATGTCTGGTAAATGTGAACCATATAGGCAATTGCCTCGTGATAGAGGAGGACATTATAGCTTAAAATATCTTGATCGAATTCAATCGATAATCCTTCGACATTAAAACTTCTCCCGAGATATTTTTCTTGATAATGCGCTTTTGTCGCCGAATCGAGTTGGTTAAATTTTGCTAATCTTTCTTCTGAGGTCAACTGGGTAACCGAATTGTCAATCTGATCTGAGCAGTCTAATGTTAGCATACTGAAGCCCGCGTCTATGGCTTTTTTAATGTCTGATTCTTTTTTTAGATGATCCCCATCTGCGCCAAACCCTCCACGATAGCCTTCTCTGAAAACAGCATAGCTTGCTGCATCGATCACGTCTTCAATATTTCTGTTCGTTAATTCAAGTTCACGAATACTTTGTTGAGCTAAAACTGGTTTGATTTGACGATCGTGGACGGTTTGGATATGTCCAGGTGAAGCTAGACCTAGCCGATCGCCGAGCCCTATCGTTGCGACATTTTTGCCAAAGGCCTGAGGGTTTGTGAAATCAAAATACTCGTTCAAGACTAATCGATTGGCATGATTCGTTGGGCATTTTTTCAGTTGGTTCGCGATTTCTTCGCCCATTAAATCCTGATATAACGCACTATCTTGATCAATCATTAAAAAATCATCTTTGCCGATCCGAATCATCATCAATGATGATGGTCCTACTTGATTAAAAGATGTTTCGAAGAATCTTAAACTTGTGTCTTTGATTACGGATTGAATCTTACTTTTAAACTGTTGCATGCTTTTCCTCCTTTAATTGATGGTAAAAACATCATTTTTTTAAGATATTAATACTGCCATATTCTCATATCGATATCGCTAAATCAATTTGAGAAAGTCGGCTTTAGTTACTCTGTAGAAAATATAGAGCTATTTTTTATGTTATTAACACTATTTAGACCTCTTTAATTCATCACGTTGACTTACCAAATATAACGACTGATAATAATAGCATAAAGCAAGTGGGTTAAAGGGGTAAATACAGCTGAGAAAGGGTGCTCGCGAATTGCTAGATGTAGAGTCAATCTTATCACGAAACAATCCAAAATTATCCTCGTTTGATTATGAAAGTCCGTTATCAGTTGGTAATGGCCGTTTTGCTTTCACAGTGGATGTCACTGGTCTTCAAACATTCGCTTCAGAATACAAAGAAAAAGGAACGCCGCTTTGTACGATGAGTGAATGGGGTTGGAACAGTGAATTGCTTGATCATTCGCCACATCGTTACCAATTATCAGATCTTGAAATGACTAAGTATCAATTTGATGGACGGGAAGTGGTCTATCCAGTTGAGAGAACTTCGGCTAATCAAGAGGTTTATGATTGGTTAAGGCACAATCCTCACAAATTTAATCTAGCCAGAATCAGTTTTATTTGGCAAAGTGAAACCATCGATAAAAAATGGATTACTCAGATCGATCAAGAGCTCGATTTATATCGAGGTCGATTGATGAGTAAATTCATGATCAAAGACGTCCCTGTATATGTCGAGACGGTCGTTGGTCAAGAAGAAGATGTTTTGAGTATTAAGGTGGAATCAAAAGCGCTTGAAACAAAAGACTTAGCGATTAAATTCTCATTCCATATGGGAGTCATGAGATATCGGGCTCAGATTGGGATAAAGAGAATAAACATACAACGAGCTTGACTTCTAATGGTCGAAAAGCTGTGTTCAATCGGCATTTAGATGATTAAAAGTACCACGTCTCTTTGGTTAGTGAACAGGATATTGAGGTTGAAGAAATCCGCGTTCATCAATTTAAGCTGACAACTAATCAAAAGTGCTGGCAATTCTCACTTAAATTTCCAGAAGAAGAGCAATTGCCTCAATATGATTTTGCAGATTATCTAGCTGAAAACAAAGAAATGTGGCACCAATTTTGGGATGAAGGCGGCTTAGTTGATTTTTCAGAGTCGACGGACGCTCGGGCTCACGAGTTGGAACGCCGAGTTGTTTTGTCGCTTTACCTACTCGCTATTCAATCAACGGGTCATGAGCCCCCTCAAGAAACGGGACTGACCTGTAATAGTTGGTATGGAAAATTTCATTTGGAGATGCATTTATGGCATACAGGTGCGTTTCCTCTTTATAATCATAGTGCGTTACTTGAGCGGAGCTTTGATTGGTATGAACAAATTTTGCCTAAAGCGAAAGAAAACGCGGCTAGAAATGGATATCAAGGGGCGCGCTGGCCAAAGATGGTTGCGAGTGAAGGTGTGGATTGTCCTTCTCCGATTGCACCGCTACTCATTTGGCAACAAACACATTTAATTTACATGCTTGAACTCGTCTATCAGTCGACTAAGAATGAGGGTATGCTGGAAAAATATTGGCCTTTGATCGAAGAAACAGCTCATTTTGTGGTGGATTTCCTTGTTTATGAGGAGGAGGATGATCGTTATCATATGCTTTCGCCAATCATTCCGGCACAGGAAGAGTATGAACCCAATTCTGTGAAAAATCCTACCTTCGAGTTAGAATACTGGCGTTTTGGACTGACGCTTGCTGCTAACTGGGCGAAGCGAATGGGGCTCGATCGATCGAAGTGGCTCGATATCGCTGAGAAAATGGCTGATTCGACGATTGATGACGGCTTGTATATGGCGCATGAAAAGGCACTTGATACATTTAAAAATTATAATCAGGACCATCCGTCTATGGTTGGTTCCTTTGGGTTAATTCCAAATGACCGAATCGATCAACAAGCGATGCGAAAGACACTCGATAAAGTGATCGATGTTTGGCAATATAAAACATTATGGGGTTGGGATTTTGCGATGATGGTGACAACATGGCTATTGAATTTAACAACCGTTGATGTCTATCAATCAAACTTAAATTTTAAAAAACAAGCGAAACTCGCATTACTGCTCAGTTTAAAAAGATGGCCAGATGGATTGGTTAATTTATTTTGGTTGGCTATCTTGGTTCTGATCATGGTCTATCGTGTGCAACTGGGATTTATACTGATGCCTAGTGTCATTTACTTTTTTATCTATAAAATAAATGACCAGGCCTATCGACGAACGATTGAACAAATAAATGGAGGAGAGATATGATGAAAAAGGATGATATTTTAATTCGCGATCCTTATGTATTAATACATGAGGGGAAATATTATATGTATGGGACGAGAAGTTTAACCACATGGAAAAAGCCAGATGACTTAAATGATTTGGGCTTTGATGTTTATGTTAGTGATGATTTAGAGAATTGGAGTGAGCCAATTGAAGTGTTTAGAAGACCGGATGATTTTTGGTCTAATCAAAATTTCTGGGCTCCAGAGGTTCATAAGTATCAAGGGAAGTTTTATATGTTCGCGACATTTTATAATGCAGATTTAAACAAGCGAGGTACACAAATTTTAGTGGCGGATCATCCGGCAGGTCCTTTTGAAATTCATAGTCAAGATATTGTGACACCACCTGAATGGGCCTGTTTAGATGGTACTCTGTATGTCGATCATTCTGGACAACCATATGTAGTTTTCTGTCACGAGTGGACACAGATTGTCGATGGGCGAATTTGTTATAGAAAGTTATCTAAAGATTTAACTGAACCCATTTCAGAACCTGTTGAAATGTTGAAAGCGTCTGAACCGACTTGGTCAGATGTTGATGCGGAACGTTATGTAACAGATGGTCCAGCTATGTTTCGGACAAAAACTGGTGAGCTATTGATGCTTTGGTCTTCTCTTAAAGATGGTCAATATGTAGAAGCCATTGCTAAAAGTGATAATGGTGAAATTGATGGTAATTGGGTGCACAATGAAGAACTTCTCTTTAGTGAAGACGGTGGTCACGGGATGTTATTCCATGATTTAAATGATCAATTATTTTTAACTTTGCATAGCCCGAATGTGAATTATCATGAACACCCGACGTTTATTGAAGTTGTTGACATGGGTCATACGATTGTCAAAAAATAATTTTTTGAGGGTAAAGAGCGTAATATAGATTGCGTAAGGTTCTCACACTCCGTTATAATAGTGTAAAAGAGGGGTGAATTTTTTGGAGAGATCAGAACGCTTTCTTGTCGCTTTTAATAAAATCGAAAAATATTTTAATCAGCAATTGGACGATACAAGTTATGTGCCGTTTTTTCGTGCCGTGCTTCGATTGAAAAAGAAGGATGCCATTGTCAATCGGTATCACAATGATTTACTTGAGTATTCAGAGTTGCGAAATGCGATTGTCCATGAGCGAACGGAATTAAATTATGCTATCGCTGATCCGCATATTGAGATCGTTGAATCAATCGAGAAAATTGCGGAAGAGATGACGGCACCCAAATTGGTCATCCCGACTTTTGCCAAAACATTAAGGGTTTTGCAAGCAGATTTAACGATTAAAACTGTTTTAAATATTATTCGTGAGACGAGGTATACTCAGTTTCCAGTTTATCGCAGTAAGCAATTCGTTGGTTTGTTGACAGATAAAAAAGTCTTGCATTGGATTGCTCAGAATCTGAATAGTGATTTTTCGGAGCTTTTACAAACGCCTGTAATTGAGTTGATCAATGATAATGATGGTGAGTTGAACTATCGTTTTATTCCCAGAACGATGGATATCTATGAAGCGGAAGAAATATTGCTTGAAGTGTTTAAGAAGCACGAGGGAATTGCGGCTCTATTGATTACCGAAGAAGGTAAATCGAATCAAAAACTGCTTGGCATGGTCACGCCACGTGATTTAATTAGAATTCCTTAAGTGATGGTTGTATTTTTGACAGATGAGGGCTATGCGTGGAAACTAGGCTTTGTTTTCTGCTCTACTTTCCACGCAAGAGCCCTATGCGTGGAAACTAGGCTTTGTTTTCTGCTCTACTTTCCACGCAAGTGCCTTATGCATGGAAACTAGCCTTCGTTTTCTGCTCTACTTTCCACGCAAGTGCCTTATGCGTGGAAACTCGGCTATGTTTTCTGCTCTACTTTCCACGTAAGAGCGTAATACGAGGGGATATGGGGTGATTTTATCCTAAAAACCCGCTTAGAAATCGAATAACAAAATCCCACCAAAGTAAGCTTCAAAACTTACAGTGGTGGGATTTTTCATAAAAATTTATTTAACTGTGACCTTAGCTGAAACAATCGTCAGATCAGGGTTTAAATCTTTTTCTTCAGTCAATGCAAGGACAGGGTATCCGTCAACATCAAAATGGACGCGGCGAATTCCAGAGCTACGCGGTGCATTGAGTCCAGGGCGTGCATGGTAAGTGTTCCAAACATCGCCATATTCATCAATCACATAAGCGTTGTGCCCAGGTCCGTACTCACCTTCAACATCGTTCAATGTTAGGAGTGGGTAGTTAGTCTTCACCCAACTAGCAGGATCCAATAGATCTGAATCAACATCAGCAGTTAACAACCCAACAACATATGTGCTATCAACGGCCGCTCCTGAAATCGTTAAGAAAATTTTTCCGTCACGAATCAGTGGATAGGGTCCTTCGACAACCGGTGTATGGTTATTATCCCAACCATAGTCTGGTTTCGCAATCGTAATCACATCTGAAATCAGTTGCCAAGGTTTATCTGGATCAATTTCAGCGAAACAAATCCAAGCGCCTAAGTCATTTGGCGTTAGCGGACGGTGTGACCATGAAACGTAGTAACGTCCTTTATTAGGAATAACGGTCATATCGAGGCTGATGCCATTTTCAATAATTGGTTTGCCGTTTATTTTTACACACATTTTCGGCTTTTCCCAATCCTCTCTAATCAATGGATTTCCGCCTTCTTTCAGTGCCATCACCTGACAAGCTTGCTCTGTAAATCCATCAGATGATCCAGCATGGAAAATATAGAGACGATCATTGACAATATGAAATTCTGGTGCCCATAAAAGACTTTTGAATTCTGGATATTGTTGCGTATCTAAAATGCGAATTTCTTGCGCTGTCACAAGCTCTGGGATTGTATCTGCTTGTCGAATGTACAAGCTATTGTTTCCATCTGCATCATTCGTCGCGATAAAGAGGTATTTACCGTTCCACTTGCCTACACATGGGTCTGCGCGATCCCACGCAATCGGGAATGGATATTGATCTTGATGCACTTTACCTTTAAGCTCATATTCACCCGGCTGATCAAAATCGATGCCATCGGTGAACCAGTCAATTCTTTTCTCCGCGGTTGTTCCATCGCTATAAACCGCTGTTGCTTTAACGTCAGCTAACTCATCTTGAGATGACACTTCGATTGATTCAGGTAAATTAATCTCAATGTTATGTGGCGTGATTAATTTTTTAACGAGATAGTCTCCTAATTCATCTGAGATTTCAATCGTGTTACGCGGGATAACACCTTCAATATCTGTTTCAAATCCGTCAAAATTTTCTAACGGTAGTTCGTCAATCTCTTCTTTGCTTGATAGATTAACTTCTGATGTAAAATCGGCAACGCCTATGCGGTAGCATGAGCCATTATCTTCTTGCCAATTGATGACATATTGGTTAAGTGATTCATCATAGTTTGCCGTGACGTCAACAATTGTTTTCTCCGATAATTTAAGTAGAGGCAATTCCTTATATTCAATTAAATTAGCTGATTCAAAAACTAAAATATGTCCTTTACTCGTCTCATCTGCACTCCCGTCAGGATTGACCCGCACTCCCACGACAATAAACTGACCATTTTCAGCCTCTAAAAGCCAAGAGTTAGTCAATTGCTTCGGGTGCAGAACCTCATTGTCTGCTTCATACGCTTTGGCAAAAAGAATTCCGAAGTTTTGATTTAACGCTTCAAAAGGCTTGTCATCTTTTTGAAAAGCTAAATGCATACTCTTAGCTAACTTTTCACTATAGAGATCCGTATGCTTTTCTTCTCTTTGATAATTTAATAGCTTGTACATAGTATTCCTACTTTCCTTGTGATATTTTAATGCTTCACTTATAATAGGACTGATTTTTCCTATTATTAAATACTTTAGAGGTGTTTTAAAATGAATCAGATTCGCTATATTGGTTATGACATCAAACATGATGCTGACTTTGTTTTTGATTTGCCAAACGGACATGATTGTTGGCTCTTGCTCTTAACACATACGCCAGCCCACTTTTTAGTGGATGGAGAACTTACAGAATACCCCGCGTATTCAGCTGTATTGTTTCCACCGAACCAACAAATTTATTATTCCGCCAGTCGATCGATCTATGAGAATGATTGGATTCGATTTGATTCGGATGCAAACGCAGTGCATACATTCCCAATTCAAGGCGAGCCATTCTCACCACAGGACCCAGAGTATTGTCATCAAATCATTAAATTACTGGCCTGGGAACATGCTGAGACCAATGGCCAATCCAATGAGATCATCCAACACTTACTATCCGTCCTATTTAAAAAACTACTCGTGCAAGATACGGAAAACCTTGCCATTCAACATCAACTCGTTCAGCTCCGCAAAGAAATATATAACTCACCAGAGAAAGAATGGTCAGTAAAGCGGATGGCAGAAAAACTACACATAAGCCCAAGCTATCTCCAAGCGATTTATAAAGAACGATTCGGGATCTCTTGCATGAACGATGTCATTAATCGACGGATTAACTATGCCCAAGACCAACTCCTAAACTCGAATTTATCGGTCAACGAAATCGCCTATAGGGCAGGCTACCAAAACATTGAACATTTCCATCGCCAATTTAAAAAGATAACGAATCAAACACCCCTAGACTATCGGGTAACTCCATTAAGCTAATCATTTGTGCAAAATGATGTTTTTATCTTACAGATTAATTCTACTCGATAAATGATAAAAACAAATTGATATATGGTCTTATTTCATTGACTTATTCTATTATTTTATGAAAAATGTCGCTCGCTTTGATTTAGCTTAGGGGAAAAATGAAAATTTTAAGAAATGATGCTCAGACCATAACAGCACATAACAACTTCAAATCACTCATGGCTCTCAGCATTGACGCCGTCAACAATCCGCTTGATTTTTTCCTCAAAAGGGTTGATCGGCACAATTCGGGCCTCTCGTAAATATTCCTTCCCCTTGTAGAATAGGATGAGTACGGGAACGGTAAAAATACTAAACTTGCCAGCAACCTCAGGAACTACTTCTGTATTGATACGTGCTGTTTTCACAGCAGGGTATTTTTTCATGACGGGCTTGATTTGAGGAAGTAAACTTTCACACACACTACAATTTGGTTTAGATAAAAAGAGAAAAGCTAACTTGTTTGTTTCAATAAAATGATCGATTTCTGACATTGTTGTTAACTCGATAAATGGTTTCATTTTAATCCTCCTTTTATGGGTGCGAATACTCTTATTAAAGCACTAGATAGGCATGAAATCAATCTTTGTCAGTCAAGCCATTTCTGCAAGTAAAAGAACCGGTTCAATTAGTTGACATCATATTTTCTAGGAGCTAACTTTGTGTTAATAAACCATCAGGGTGATTGGATGTGACAAAGGATTGTATGATGCTATTGTTTTAGGTCCAGTGATTATTAAATATTCTTTATTGATCATCATTGTCAGTTTTACGATTGCTTTTTTCTTATTTCGGTTGATTAGTCCTTTTGATAAACAAACAATTAAAAACCACTTAGATGTGATTGTCGATCTATTAATCTTTACATTTTTTTCGATTCTTGGGGCAAAAATCATTTTGAATATTCAGTTATTGATGAGTGAACCGATAGCCGTTCTGTCCTATCCTAGTGATGCAAATGCTCTATATCTTGCTTCCTTCGTTGTGGTTGGACGGATTTATTGGATAGTAAAAAAGCAGAGGGTAAATTGGCGACCATTTTTCGACAGTTTAACACGTTTCTTATTGTTATCTCATTTCTTCAGTTTATTTGGAATGATGCTTTTTTCCAATCAGTCCGCCATTCTCTATCAATTGGCGCTCCATTTTATTGGATCAGTTTTATTAATCTGGTTTGGTGAGAAAGCGAAGGATGACCGTTTTATGACCTTGCTCGTTGTCGCTATCGGTTTGACGAGCGCTTCATTGGGTTTGTTTTATCCAATCGTTTTCTTTGGTTACTATGTTCATCCAAACTACTATTTATTGATTGCATTGTTCAGCGCGTACCAATTTTATCAAATGAGAAGAGGTGAGGCAGTTGTTTGAGACGATGGATTTAACCATTGCGCTAGCTTTTGGTGCTGGTGCCATTTCATTCTTATCACCATGTACATTACCGTTATTTCCGGCCTATTTATCTTATATTACTGGAGTTAGTGTAAAGGATATCGACAAGAACAAGGGAGATAGTCGCTTACAAGGGAAATTACTTATCCATGCAATTGCTTTTTTATTAGGCGTGTCGGTCATCTTCTTTAGTCTAGGGATCGGAGTAACTCTGTTTGGTCAATGGATTCAAGGGTTATTAACTGGATCAAGTGGATTGCTGATTCAACGCCTGACAGGCATTTTGTTAATTGTGATTGGAGCGGTTGTTGGTGGATGGCTAACGATTCCTACCTTGATGAAGGAACGCCGTTTTCAAATGAAACAGAAGCCAGTTGGATTGGTGGGTAGTTTCTTTGTAGGGATTGGATTTTCAGCAGGATGGACGCCCTGTATTGGTCCAATTTTTGCATCCATATTATTATTAGCCGGAACAAATCCAGGACAAGGCCTTCTTTACACAAGTTTTTATATCATTGGCTTTGCATTCCCATTTTTATTATTAACCTTCTTTTTGGGGTATGCGAAATGGTTAGTTAAGTATAGTGAAAAAATCGCTAAAATAGGTGGTGGGTTAATCATCTTTTTCGGCGTGCTTCTATTTACTGGTCAGCTCGCTCGACTATCAAATTACTTGCTAAAAATTGTTCAGGATTCTTGGTTTTCTAATCTAGGTTAAGGAGAGATACTTTGAAAAAAACAATTCTACTTGTCGTAATTGTACTGATGTTTGGTTGGACGATTTATGAATTTGTTTCGGATTCGAATCAAGAGAGTGAACCACAAACGTTTTCATCTAGCGAGGAGACAGAAATTGAAGAGGCAGAGCTTGAGCCGGATATGCCAGAAGAGGAAGAGGTTCAGCTGGGCTTAGGCCAAGGACAAAGAGCCCCTGATTTTCAGTTATTAACTTTAGCTGGAGAAGACATTCGTCTGTCGGATTTTCGTGGGACTAGAGTGATGCTAAATTTCTGGGGTTCATGGTGTCCGCCATGTGTAGCTGAGATGCCAGACATGGAAAGGCTTTATCAGGAACATGACATTCAAATTCTAGCGGTCAATTTAACGCCAACAGAAACAAGTATTTCTGATGTCAGTGATTTTATTGAGGAACTTAATTTAACGTTTACAATTCCACTTGATGAAGAGTTACATGTGGCTGAATTGTACCAAATCCAACCTGTTCCAACGAGCTATATGATCGATTCAGAAGGGATTATTCAGCAAAAAGCGATTGGTGCGTTAAATTACGAACAAATGGTTAACACGTTTGATCAAATCAATTAAAAATAAAAACGGATGGATCAAAAAATCGATGATCGATCCGTTTTTAATTTAGTTTTGTTTTTTTCTATAAGCGACTTTATCTAATTGCATCTGCTGATTAAAGAGTGTTGGATAGGATAAAAAACCAAGCATAATACTGGTGACCACTGCAGTTGTTAGAAGTAAAAAGACAATTAATAATTGAAATTGAACCGCCTGAATGGGGTCGGCTCCAGCAATGATTTGCCCACTCATCATTCCTGGTAGTTGGACAAGTCCCATAGTTTTTTGATTTTCGATTGTTGGAATTGTACTTGCCTTTATTGAATTGATGAGTTGACGGTGAATCGCCTGTTTTGGTGTCCCGCCTAATGATAGAATCAGCTCAATTTGTTCTTCCTGATTTTCAATCTCTGAAATGAAACGATTTAAAAATAAAATTGATAAGACCATTGCATTCCCAATCACCATGCCACTGATAGGGATCACATATTGAGGAGTTGCCGGTATGATATCTAGTCCGATCAAAATCCCCTGTGTCAAGATTTCAATCGTTAGAAAAGTCACGACAAGCTTCCAAGTAATCCCCTTGATAGCAGCGCCTTTTTTTTGGGCATTGTGGGTGGCAGCTCCAATGATTAATGCGACCATTAGCACGGTATAAATAAAACTTTCTGCCTCAAATACATATTGTAATACGTACCCGACCGCAAGGAGTTGAATGATTGAGCGAATCGTTGCAATGACAATATCCTTTTCAAGCTTTAATTTTAGAAAATAGGCCAATAATAGTGGGATCAAGACAAATAATAAAGTAAGCGCGAGCGTTGAAAAAGTCATGAATTGGATTCCCCCTTAATAAAGTCCTGAACACGTTTGTTTGTTGATTGATCAAGTTTTTGACTTTCGGTTTGTTCAACGGCCATACCATTCATGATGACCCAGGTTTGATCGCCAACCCGAACCGCTTGATCAATATTATGAGTGATCCAAAGGACGGTCAGCTGAAACTTTTTTTGAATAGCCTGGATGGTTTCTTCAATGGCTTGAGCTGAAATTTGGTCGAGGGAAGCAGTGATTTCATCTAGCAAAAGTACTTCAGGTTGATTGGCTAACGTTCTAGCAATCGAAACTTTTTGTTTTTGACCTCCTGATAGATCTTTAGCTGGCTTAGTGAGGAATTTTTCCTCTAAGTTGACTAGGTTTAATAATTGTTTTGCTTCTTTTTTGCTGAAATTTTGATTATGTAATCGACTAACCGTAGCCAAGTTATCATAGACTGTCCCTGGTAACATGATTGCATGTTGCATGACAATGCCAACCGTTTTTCTCAACTCAATTGGATCTAAGTCAAGTAAATTAGTTTTGTTTAAAAAAACTGATCCTTGGTCTGGACTGAGTAAACCATTTAGTAAATAAAACAATGTTGATTTACCAGCACCAGAAGGACCGATAAACGTCGTGATTTTCCCTGGAACAAAATCTCCTGATATATTTTTTAGTATCGGTTGGCTTCCATCGCTGTAGGACACATTTTTTAATCTCATCGTTGTCAGCGCCATATCTTTATACACCTCATTTAAATTAGAAATTATGATTATCATGATTAATCTACCCTGTTTGTCACAAACTAAATCGACCAGTTCGTTCAAGCAAGAAGATTGACTTAGATACCTTACCATATTATAATAATTATTAAGTAATATCAAGGACAATCTGAGGGAGTGATTGATTTCATCTTTCATTAGAAAATGTTTCATTCAAGTCAAATAGGGTAGATAATTAAGTGAGTTAAAGAACAAAAATTAAAATGGAGGCAGTTAAACAATGGCTGAAAATCAAAAGTTAAAAGATCATTTAAACGTAGCAGTAGCAACTCAAGGAATGCTTTTCACAAAATTACATCAATATCATTGGTATGTTGAAGGCAATCATTTTTTCACATTGCATGAAAGATTTGAAGAGTACTATGACGAGATTAATGAATATTTTGATGAGTTTGCCGAGCGTTTATTAACGATAGAAGGTAAACCTTATTCGACATTAAAAGAATTCATCGACCACTCGATTATTGATGAAAAACCTTACACGAAAAAAATGACGCAAGATGAAATGGTGCAAAGCGTTCTTGATGACTTTGGTAAAATTGTAGAACATGCAACAGAAGGTGTCGAGTTAGCTGGAGATGTTGGAGACCATGTGTCTGAAGACTTATACATTGGCTACAAAACAGATTTAGAAAAACATATGTGGATGTTAAGAGCTTATTTAGGCTAACCATAATAAACCTAGGGAGATTATCTTCCTAGGTTTATTTTTTTGAATAAAAAAAGGCCAGTCATTATGAGACTGACCAGATGTAGATTTAGTTGTAGAATGATGCTCCAACGATAATAAGCAAGATAAAGAGGACAACGATTAGCGCGAATCCACCACCGAAGCCTTGTGGCTGTGGTTGAGGTTGGCAACAATCATAACCGTAACCATACATAATTTTCACCACCTTAGATTAAAGCATACAATAATGTATGTGTGACAAATAATCTTGCAAGGGCATTTGTCTATATTTTTTAATCTAAGGAATGTGATGAAAAAAATTAAGATTGGCCTATCTTTACTTATTTGACTAGTCCGAGTTGTTTTAGCCCGTTAAAAATGCCATTATCTTCAACTGAGGTTGTTTTATACTTTGCGTACTCAAATAATCCAGGATCGGCATTGCCCATCGCAAATCCATGGGCAACACTTGAGACTAATTCTCGATCATTTAACCCATCCCCAAACGCGATTGCTTCCTCAGGTTTGATATTTAATGCTTCCAAAATATACTTAACAGCTTCACCTTTATTGGTTCTTTTTTGAATGAGGTCATATGAATCTCTTAATCCATCCACATTGACTTCTGATAAAAAAGTTTCATCAGCATGATAGTCATCTAGGTGTTCATCAGCGACATTCATGATGGTTAACCCTAAAATTTTATCTCGATCTTCTGGTTGATAAAGCTGGGTTTGTTTTAAATCGAAATAATCGATAAAGTTTTTGACATACTCTTTGTCTAAGTTAGTCAGAAGAGTCACATCACTTCGATAGAGGACAAGATCTTCGTCATGAGAGGCTGCCGTATCGATAAAATGCTGAACTAAATTTGGATCAATCGGCCGATTGTAGACTTCTTTACCTTGATAGGTTGCATAAGCCCCGTTATAACCGATGCAAGAATTCACTTCCAATTTATTTTTTATTTCGGAAATTTCATGTAATGGGCGACCCGTCGCAATAAAGACTTTGATTCCTTGTTCTTTGACCTGTTTGATCGCTTCAAATGTAGATGATTGAATCGTATGATCCGGACGTAAAATAGTGCCGTCAATATCTAAAAAGAGTGCTTTATATTTCGACATTTCTTTCTCCTTTAATTAAATTATGCTACAGTTACTATAGCATATTTATCTTATAAATTTGATCGATACGCATCGGCTAACTTAGCCAATACATATTAGATAAAAAATAATGGGGTGGACAGCTTTGTCAGGATTCAATCAGCAATTTTTTATTTCAATCATTATCATCGGTTTAGGATATATTTTTAAACGGACAGGATTATTAAAAGAAACAGACGGACCAACGATTTCTAACATCATTTTTAAATTAACATTACCCGCTTTAATCATTGTATCGTTTCATGACATTGAATTGGAACCATCTTTAATGATTCTCTTTTTAGCAGGATTAGGGTTTGGTTTGATTTTAGTGGCAGCAGGATTTATATTTTTAAAAAATGAAAATCATTCTATTAAAGGAATGCTCCTGATGATGTTGCCGGGAATGAATGTTGGTTTATTCGCTTTTCCTTTAGTCGAAGGGATTTGGGGAGCTGAGGGAATTAAATATTTTGCTCTATTAGATTCAGGAAATGCGATCATTATTTTTGGCTTAACTTATTTAATAGGAAGTTTTTATGCGACGAAGGATCAATCTAGACCTGTATTAACAGCTGCAAAAAAGTTGACGAATTCTGTTCCTTTAATGGTTTATATTTTGACGATCATTATTAATTTGTTAAATGTTCAACTGCCGGAGATTATCTTTGAAACAGCTTCAGTTATTTCATTGGCAAATATGCCACTTTCACTATTGTTGTTAGGCTTGTATTTGAACTTTAGTTTTGAACGTCGTCATTTAAACTTGTTGAGCAAGTATTTAGGAATAAGATATGGTGTCTCATTGTTGCTAGGATTAGTTATCTATCTTTTTTTACCGGTATCAGAAATGATTCAAGCGACATTGTTAATTGGTTTAGTCCTGCCAGTCCCATTTGTTTTGATTCCTTACGCTGAGGAGTTTAAGTATGATAAATCCTTTATCGTTTTAGTGACGAATGTGACCATGCTGATAAGCTTTTTCTTGATTTGGTTACTGGTGAATGGCTTATTTTAAGCGATAATTCGCGTATTTTTTACATCTTTTTTGTAAGTAAATTGTTGAAAATGACCAAAAATTATTTTTTTTATGATATTGTTAGTTTAACAAGTTAAATTGATAGGTGATGACATGAATAAAAGGAACCTTATGATGGCATTAACATTATTATTAATTATATGTATCGGACTCATCGTCCCGAGAATCATCAGCAATCAATCTGGGGTGCAACAGTCACGCCAATTGAATGGTGAAACTTTGTTATTATCCAAAAGTTCTAACCGTTCAAGACGCTCATATTTATACAAACATAGATTTCTCGCCGATCCGTCCTTGGAAGAGGAAGAGTTGGAAGAAGATGATGACGCGGATGAATTAGATGAACTGGAATTAGAGCTTGAGGAAGTTGAAGAAGAGGACGAG
>Ga0209487_1001708_pt1 | contig 18372 bp, 13 predicted proteins | sample Poulit2012_FD_187524 | JGI IMG/M metagenome (GOLD analysis project Ga0209487, IMG submission 187524) | Agricultural soil microbial communities from Georgia to study Nitrogen management - Poultry litter 2012 (SPAdes) (version 2) | ecosystem: Environmental > Terrestrial > Soil > Agricultural land...
GGCTTCGCGCTTCATAGTGGCATCAATAGAGGGCTTGCGCTGACTCTTATAGTTAGCAAAAGCGCCCTTTCTTACCAACAACGCAACCGGAGCGCCGGTGTCGGCCAACTGTTGTCGTGACCATTCGGCCAACGCCTGTGGGTCGCTATCGGCTTGGACCACTTGATAAGGGATCTCAAGTAAATCTAATTGTCCTTCCGTAATACGGCCCTGTTTGACATGCTGCGGCTCGTCTTTGACGCCGGGCTCGCCCCGCCAACCAATGACCAACAGCATTGGTGTTTGATACACCTCTTTGTCGGCAATCGAGGTCAGTGGATTAACGGTGTTACCCAAGCCCGAGTTCTGTAAATACACCACCGCGCTCTTGCCCGTCGCCATATGGTAACCACTGGCCATGGCCACCGCATTTCCCTCGTTCGCCGCAATAACGTGCTGGCCCGGCTTGCCGTGGTCATCCACATAAGCGCAGAAATCCTTCAGAAGTGAATCGGGCACACCAGCATAAAAATCAATGCCAACGGTCGCCAGGGCATCGACAAATTGTTTTGGTTCGATCATGTATTCATCTCGATATGGCCTGCGTACAACAACGGCGTTGCGACAGGCCAGCTCTGTTAGCGTTATTTAGTACCCGGAATCAGTTCCAGAATTTCCTTGATAGAGAGCATATGCTCATCGCACTCGGCGGAGCGCTGGTGCGTTAGGATAGACTCTGCCGTCTTCATCATCGCCGGGTACGCACTGCGCAACAGGTGGTTAGCGTAGATAACAACGTTCACCCCACGCTCGATCAGCTCCTTCTCGGTAACCTGGTTGTAACTGGAGGGTACAACCACTAAGGGCTTGCGATTCTCCAAATCTTTGTATCTGTCACAAAACTCGAATATCTCGTCGGGTGTTTTTTCCCGGCTGTGGATCATAATGCCGTCGGCACCGGCTTCAAGGTACGCCTTCGCACGGGTAAAAGCATCGTCCATGCCCTGGCCCAAAATCAGGCTTTCGATACGCGCAATAATCATAAAATCATCGGTGGCTTGCGCTTTCTTACCTTCGCGGATTTTATGGCAAAAATTCTCGATAGAATCTTGAGTTTGGGGAACATCGGTACCAAAAAGAGAGTTCTTTTTAAGGCCAGTTTTATCTTCGATGATCGCCGCCGACACGCCAAGCCGCTCAAGCGTTTTAACGGTAAACTGAAAGTGCTCTGTTTGTCCGCCAGTATCCGCATCGTAGATAATGGGCTTAGTCGTAACCTCCAGCACCTCGTTCAAGGTGCCCATGCGAGAGGACACATCAACCGCTTCAATATCCGGCTTACCCTTTGCAGTAGAGTCGGTGAGCGAGCTCCCCCACATACCGTCAAACTCGCGGCGGCCTTCGGGGCCGTCAACATGAGCATGTTCGACGATCAAACCGCTCAGTGCATTATGGATATCCAAGAACCGAACCAGGGGCCTGACCTGCAACATGCGCCGCAGAGACTTCATCCGCAGCTCTGGAGTGGTGCCAATCTCACGCAATGCCTTGTTCAGCTGAGTGGATGAAATACCCTGGGTGTAGGGCACCTCGATCAGCTCACCGCCCCACTGTGCCAAAGCATCGATCACCCGCTGGCGAGTCTCGCGCTGCACACCTTCTTTCCAGTCATCACCATGCACCACATAGTCGGGCTTAAAGCGCTCAAGGTTGGGAACATAATCGAGCGTCTCCTGGGCTACCACCCGTGAAACACCTTTAATGCTTTCCACCACCTGTTTACGCTGCTCAAACTCCATGTAAGGAATTCGTTTGTAGCTGGCTATCGCCTTGTCGGTCAGTAGCCCGACGACGACCTGACCATGCTCGGCAGCGACTTTCAAAATATTCAGGTGACCCGGATGGACCAGGTCAGCGCTCATACCCACGTATACTGTTTTAGATGACACCTTGCTCTCCTGTATTAGTTGGATATTTCTTCTTGCACTTTACGGACGCGGGGCTCGTAGCAATACTCCCCAGCTCCTTCTCGATTTGCATTATTTCAACGTAATCAGGGTGTTCTTGATGGAGCGCCACATTTTGGTACCCACCACCAATACTGGACACGTCGTTAAGCAAGTATAATCCATCTCGAATGAGGTGAACCATGAAAACGAAGGCGTTCATCGCCCTCTTGTTTTTTTCGTTGCCTTTTGATCTAGCACTAAAGCGTCGCACGCAACCTGATCGGCGGTATACGCCAGCTTTTTATACAATAACCATTGATGTGACGCCTCATTGCACACAACGTAATCCTCGTCCGTCATATATGTGCTAGCTAGATAATGCAATATATGAGGCAGTATGAGCATCAATGCGAGCCCAAACAACGCGCTTCTATTAATCGCGGTTTCGATTTTACTTGTTAAGCTGCGTCTTAGTATGCCTTCATATACGATCGCGAAAGTCAGAGAGGCCAACCCGATACCCGCTCCCAGCATATAGAGCGACCCTTTATCGAAATAAACCACCAAACCTGGCTAAAACGGTAGAACTGCCATACTGAGCCAGTTAATAAGCCCTCGGCTTATTTGTTAAAAATTGATTAATCTGGTGTTTAGCGAAATTAACAGCAACTCGATAACCCTATAGCAGAACTACGGAAAGAACTCCTCCCCATTTGGCGGCGTGAATTGCTCCCGCCTTTCCCAGCCTCATAGTGATGACTTTGGGATTTTTGTATGCCGTACTTGGTTCCCGTCAGAACACGCCGCAACCCGGGGTGACCCTTCAAGATAAGGTGCAATTTCCCGCCGTATGTCTTGCTATAAGCCTTGGTAGTAAACCCAGCAGGATCACCAACAAGTTTGCTTAACGTTCTCAAATCATTTGCCGATGCGTAATAGTTTGCTCCGACTTCGGCTTTATCCTTCAACTTTTTCCATGCATCCTTAATATGCGGCAAATTCCCTTTCGTGAGGATCGAACAATGGCATCGTGGTAGGGGTCACTTCACGTTCGCGTACCTCGGGAGATTTTTTGCCCCCTTGTTCATGGGATAAAATTCTTCGCTCAAGAATTATACCTTGCGATAAAGCCGGGGCGATTCAGCTATGAAGTTTACGTCGGAGATGGCTAGGGTTGGTATTCCATTTTTGGTCCTATAGTCGTGCTACTGAGCGTTGTCTCGGTGGCTTTTGACGTCTGCCTTACTTGTTCCTTCAACCCACCCATAAAGGAGACCGCCTACCACAACCCCAATAACGATTACCGGAATTACCGCGTATATCGTCGAAAAATAGAGCCATGCCAGTCCCGCAGCGATAAACATGACGAGAGCGAGTATTTGCCCCAGTATATCGGCCATCGCCCCTCGAATACCGACAAGCAAACACTTGATGGACGATTTCATTGACACTCTTTTTCCAAGCTAATGTTTGAGCTATAGTCAAATCTAGTGTACAGCCCGCTCAGCGAGACCCTGTTCTTGATCTGACTCTACAGGCTCTCCGTTCTTGATTTTAACTCCCTGAATGACATCGGCTAATGAGTTTGTAGCCGCATTCGGCCATCCCTTGGAAACCGCCTTCCAGAGCCCCAGGGCGCCGTCACCAATGACCACCTCCGGCGGTATAGACAGGCCCTGAGAAGCCAGCTGTTCCATCACCTCAAGCCAGCTCGCTTCCGACTCCCGGTATCCATCCACCACGGCCAAAACCTCTTTGCGGCCCGTGTCGTCAGAGCCGATCAGCACTAGCAAACACAGCCTGTCATCCATGCGCACTTGGCTGTAGATGCCATCGGCCCAGATATACACGTACCGACGCTTGCTCAGATCGCGCTGGCGCCACTGGTCGTAGTCCTGCTCCCAGCCCTGTTTGAGGCGGCTAACGGTGTTCGCTGACAGGCCCGCTGCTCCTTCGCCCAGCAGCGCTTCCAGCGTTGGCTGCATCTCGCCGGTGGAGATGCCCTTCAAGTACAACCAGGGAATGAACTCCTCCATGGCCTTGGTGCGTTTTAAGTAAGGCGGCACCAGGCTACTGTTAAACTTGATACCGCTTCCGGAGCGGTCCCGCACCTTGGGCACCTTGACCGGCACGTCTCCAAGGCCCGTCTGCACAGTGCGCTCTGGCAAATAGCCGTTGCGTACCACCGCTTGCTTGCCGTCCACCCGCAGGTCTGAATACTGATCCAAAAGCTCGGCCAGTTCCGCCTCAATGGCCTTGCCCAGCAACTGCTGAGCCCCTTTCTTGAGCAGTTCATTCAGTGGGTCCTAGGCTAGCGTTTCAGGTCAAGAACATTACCATCGGTCATGCGGTGTATCTCCTCTGTTGGTTGTTGATCCGCCAAGATCAATCAACAGGATACACCGTTTCATTTTTCAGGTCATACACCAGAAATCATCATCGCTTTCTATCACTCAAATAGTGCGGACAGCCCAACCAGAACACCACTTTTCACATAGGTACCACCACCGAGAACCTCATTTTTAGCGTCCTCGATATACGATGCATCAAAACCCGCTTCCCGATAAAACTGTACGTTCCTATTGATGGTATCGATTAGCTCTTCTGCTACAAGCTTCTTACCATCGGCTTCTCCATCTTTTGACGTAGCTAACAAGGAGCTAGATACCGAACCAGCCTGAGAACTAGCTGAATATACTTCTAACATCTTCGAACCTGACGCGACAAATGGATCAACACTTCTCGCAGGTGCCTGAATTTTATCTGGGGCGTCAAACGGAAACTCCAGAAGACTAGCATTAACTGATGATATTATATCCCTAGTAACCCCGTTCCCCTGAATATAATCCTTATCACTACATTCACAAACACCCAACAAGCCATCATCAAAAAGTGGCATATAGTAGTTCATCCTGAAACGCGTATATGCAGCACGCCCGTAATGAAATCTTGCTCTATAATTATAATAGTGATGAAATAAAGCTTTTGGGTCGTCAGCGGTGATGCTCGCATCTAGCAGCCCGCTCTTGATCTCAGCGGCAACATTCCGTCCATCTTCGCCATAAACTTTAATCAATTTGCTGCTCTTATTAATGAGCGAGCTACGCATATATCCACTACCTATGACGCTTCCCCCATGCAAGCGCACATTCTGCCCTTCACTTACCGCCCACACTGGCGCCAGTAGCGCATAGGTGCCAGCGCACCCTATCAGGCCTAGATCCAACGCTGCATAAGGATCACTTATATATGATCTATCCTCTCGCCTAGGTGTTCGTCCAAACTCTACTCCAACATAATCTGCCAACCGATTAGCCAGACCTGCCTCAAACTTTCGTGAATGATTGGAGAAAGCCCTTATCCTATTTTTATCGATTACTCCCGACGCTAAAAGCGCCAAGCATGCTCTTGAGTCCACGCCACCCGACAACGCCAAATCTGCCCCCTTACCTGGCGTGCGCATAATAGCTTCCAACCGAGCAAGCGACTCGGAAATAAACTCCCGGAGGGCGTCACCATAACGATCGAAGCTCGGCCTAGTGGGGTATTCCCGCGTTGATAACACGGGCAAAAGTCGGTCAGAGTAATCGATTGAAAGAATAGCTTTTGCAGGGACAGAAACCACGCCGGTGATAGGGGTCTTTTTGGAAACTAACTGCCCGCCATTCAGGCTCTGCCTTCCAGTCCGGAAAATTGAGACTGCTTCCTGACAGAGATTCCTTGGCACTCCTATTTCTTTTAGTTTACGCGCTACTAGAAGTAGTGAGTTTCCAACTATCCAGTCCGAACCCGACATGTACAGAAACAGTAAGTCTTGCCCAGACGGGTCAACCTGTATTGTGACGCTATCTCCCTCCACCTCAACAAGAGAAAAACGTCCGCCTGTCACATGCTGAGAAAGTGTACCGTGAGTTTTCTGATACTCCCTTAACCCCTCAATGCCTTCTATGAACGAGTATTTCGTGAAGGCGTGCCCAACAAAAAAGCTTTCAGGCTTCGGATCCCGACTACTTAAACAAAAAAAATTTCGAAACAAAGGATGAATCATAAAATTAACCAAATAACACTCGAAATTCAGGATCAAAGTGCGAGCGCAACCATTCCGCAGTTCTTGCTCGAAAGGCTCTCGATGCTACCGACAACCGCGATGTTGTCGTTACGTACAAATCTCTCTCACGGTTTATCAAGGCTTGCTCTTGATTAAAGAAACGTTTGTCATATATCAAGATACACCTATTACGAATCAAGTACCGTCACAACAACTCCCAGTAGGGTTGTATTCCGTCATGAGGGAAGAATCTTGGTTTTACATCAAGATTACCCATTTCTCTCCGGGCAGAGTCCGCACTCATATCCATTCTCAATGCCGTGAACTGCAGTGCGAGAATCCTTTCCTTGTCAAACGGGTCAATCTGCTCGAACGGCCACTCCTTTCCCCAGTACCCGACCAACCAATTAACTGCACCTTTTAAGCTAGAGCCACTTCTCGAGCGATAACCCCATATATCGACACCCCAGTTCTTGGCGTACTTAGCCAAATTGAGAAAGCCCTGTAGGTTATAACAGCAGTAATGCGCTGATGTCTTTCTGCCCAACTCATTAGGCTGCCTCCCGTCCGGTGTTATTTGCTCGACAATACGTCCCTGAGCTCGAGCAAATGTCTCATAAAGGGTGCTCTCGTCTCCCAAATATGCTGCAACTGCTGCCAAGTGGAGATCGTAATAGGTTCCATGATTATTGAGCCCCCGGCTTTCCTTTAGCCCTTGAGCCGATTCCATTAGCCACGTTTTATAGTCACTCAACCAGGAGCTGAAACTACCAATATCTTCAGCAGATAGCGCACCCGACTGTTCTATGATGCGGACCGCGTCCAAGTAGTAGTATAGATCTTTAAACTCAATCAGACCGGTGCTAGCTCCGTTATTTTTATTTATTCCCATCCGTACTTGAGCGTAGTTCAAGTGCGGGTTCATACGCGTAGCGGGCTCCACAAAAAATCTTTTTAAGATATCTGCCGCATGCGCGATGTATTTGTCTTCTCCAGATACTTTCCAAGCCAATGCTAACGAGATAGAGTCGTCAAAAACCCGCTGAATACGGCTACGGTCATACTTGTCACTATCAGGTTCATATAAGCGTGTACCCGGCACGCGTTCGCCGTCCCTACGGATATAGGGAAGCCCATCCGGCGTATCGGGGTTTGGCCACCAGTACGGAGCGGGATGCCAGTAATCATGCGGATCACCACTTGGAGGCAAGGTGGTCTTATCAACGACCGAAAACGGCCCTCGTGTTAGCGCTTCTTCCGCATCCTGCAAAATGCTGTCTGCTAAGCGTGACGTTTTACCAGCCTTATAGCTTTTCGCTAACTCTCGGATTTTTTCTGTGCTGTAAATCTGTAAGCTACTTTTATTAGCTGCCCCAGGGTTCAGTTTTTTGTCAATATGTCTTAACGTGGAGACGATAGCCTCTTGTCGCGCTAATCCACGATTCCGGAAGCTCTCCGCGCTATCCTTTTCTAGGTTACCCATACCAGAATAGAGCCTAGCCACCCAGCCGGCTAGACCAAATTGCTGCTGCTCGACCAGATTGCTCCTCCTAGGAATATCCCAGGGGTCGTCTTTCCAACGATCCCATTTCCCCGGGATACCGATTCCCCAAAAAAACTCCACCTTGGGGCGGCGACCATAACAATAGTCTTCATTAAAGTAACATTCGGTATCGCCCCTAAAAATTAGCTGGGGCTCTTCCACAGGATCCGGTGGTGCTACATTGTTAATCAAATCATCATTAGATAGCATTCTCGCCATCGGTACTACAAAGTGCGTATACCATGGTGACGACGTCACGTCTTGCCTAATTTGATTCCAAGCGTCGGGCGTAAGGTAACAGTTACCGTCCCATGGCAGCACCCATTTAGCGCGCTTTTTCCCCTCCCTTAAAGCTAAATTCCTAGCACCGTTGTTATTCATCACGTAGTTATTCTTTAGCCTATACAACGCTGTGATAATCCGCTCTTTCTGCTCGGGGCCTAAGAGCTGGTACTCCTGACTAGAAAGAAAGCCTGGAGACGGCAACACATCCGTATCAAGCGTTAACGCCCGGTACTCGCTTTCAACAAAAGGAACATCAACATAATCTTGGCCGAACTGCTCGAGCATCGCGATAATTTGCGTGTGTTCATTAGGATCGAAAATCCGATTCACTAACCATAGTTTTTTGCAGCCGTCGTAGCTGGGCTCATTCTCCAAAATAAAACGGATATTTTCTCGAGTCTGACCTTTTTTATGCCTGGGATATAAATCGTTGCCTATGACCCTTACCAAAACAAAGTCATCCTCGATCTTATCCAGAGATCGCCTATAGTATTCTGCCTTAAGAGGCTCGACATCGATTTTCTGGACGGCATCTCGAATCTGATCCACTGGGTGAATCTCATCCTTCTTTTTACTTTTACTTTCACTTTTACTAGGACTCGGATTAACTCTTGCTTGTCGAGGTTTGCTGGAGCAGCCCGCTCTTACAGCCGAAGAATGTAACTTTTTGGACTCTTCATACCATTTGTCAGCTTCTCTGGAATTTCCCATTCGCTCATACACACGGCCCAGATTTTCGTAAAAGAAAAATATTTCTGAGTTCTCAGAAATCGCCTTCTTGTACATCTTGGCTGCTTTCTCTAGCTCGTTCTTTCTGAACAACGCGTTTGCTTTTGCGAAACTACTCATGGCCCATCCCTCGCATTGAATCCACTGTCTGATTTACCAATAACATCATAATAGCAATACCCGCCCTACTTTATTATTGTTGACGTGTTGAAAGCCATATAAAAGCCCACCCTTATACTGGCTATGTAGCTTGAATAAAATTGTTTCACGCTAGCTGGAAGAGACAGCCCATAACTTGGCTAAGGGCTCTTGTATAGGCTAGTTCCATAAAAGTTTAACTAACTTAACCCGGAGTACTCTAGGCACCAGTTAAGCTGTAACTTTTTCGCTACAGGTTTGTTTATTGAAAACTTATAAAACCCGCCATATCTTCCTTCAACTGAATCTACCAACTCGCTCTCGTAGCTTGAATGCCCTATCGAGCAACCAATGAGCTCAAGACTAAAAGTGCAGGGCGATCCATATTGATCTTTAAGTAATAGCCGGCTGTTCGTCAGCTCTTTCACTAGGTCGGGAATGGGCACAAAAAACTCGACAGTACTGACACAATCCAAACTTTTAAACTCAACTGTTTCTTTCCTGAAAACTCGACCAGATCCAAACTCTATCGAAACAGTGGTGTTAAATAGGTCCTCTTCATCTGGATATGTATCAATTAAACTCGTAGCTCCTGAGCCTCTCCAGCTGATTACTGTTATGTCAGCTTCGCACGACAGTCTTACATCAGTAAAGCAAGGGTGCGCGATATACCTCTCACCGGCGTCAGTTACAACTATCGGCATCAGGATAGCGACATCCAAGTCCGGTATAGGCTGGATAATACCTGTGATAAACGGAATAGCCTGATACGCCATCTGGCGATAATGCAAGTCACCATTAATCAGAGGTAAATTAATTATTCTGTTACCGTCTCGAAACGTGAATAATACATATTCGCAGCCGTTAGCGGAAAAGCGCGTTAGTTTTTCTTTAGATAACTGGTCAATCCAAAATTGGAGTGCCTTTCCGGCTTTTGATTTATCCTGCGGTTTAACTATCTCAGCCCAAATTTTCTGAGAGTAGATGTGCTGATATAATAAGGACAAATTCTCACCCAAAATCCTATGCTTCCCTCTGTAAGCATCCGTCGCGCGCCCTTCAGACCAAATGTTGACACTTTGTCTCTCTTCTACCCACCAAAAATTCAAGAATTTCTGTGTTATTTTTTGGCAAAAACCATATGCCGGCAGAAACTCAGAAGAGTTCAGCACACCATTCGCTGCAGCACTCGTCAATATTTCCAGAAAGGCGCTATCTCCGTATGCGCCGATACTTCGCCCGTACTGGAATCCGTCACCCCGCAGGTTGGCATTGAACAGCACGTACTCCGCCGAGGCCCGCAACCAGCGTTTCATGCTCTCAGTGAGCGGATAACCTGCTTCGCTAAAGCGGTTGGATACTTCCGCGATTAGCAAAAAGCTGTAACGATCGTAGCGCCCTTTGCCGTTGGTCTCGTCTGCAAACCCACCGCCCCCTGAAACTTGCTCGTAGTGATCCAGCTCCCGCTCTATAAGCCGGTCACTATGAACAATATCGTCCCAGCCAAGCTGATACCGGAGAAACGCTATGCTATAAGCGATACCATAAAAGTTATTCGGCTTTCTAATTAGGCTGTAATCGTCTTCGCTCACAAAGGTTCGCCAATCTAGCCTGTTCTTCAGCTCCGACAATTCGGTGAAACTAAAACAGTGTGACAGGAGTCCATTAGCATCGAGCATCTGCAATCCCTTGAGGTAGAAATAAATACCCCAGCTCTGTACATCAAGCTCTTGACATTGCTTTATTATTTTTTTGAATGTTTTGCATCGAGATAGTGTAATTTCGCTATTTACGGGATGTTCGCTTACCCAATATGCTAACGCATTAACAATTTTTCCCGATAAAAAAGGATCTTCTTGATGGAGCGCCTTGATGCCGTCTACCTCAATCTCACCACCCTCTGCTGCCAACCTTTCGATAAGGTTGGATAGGATCTGCTTCAACTGAGTCACAAGACTTGAAGAGCGCAGCTGAGAGCTATAACTTTCCGCTTCGGGACGCATGCAGCTGATTCCTGCTCTTCTTTGACCGTACTCGGCCCAATTAGATTCCACAGGTTGAGGCGAAATATTTAGATCGAATGATTGATGCTTTACTTTTACAGGCGTGAGCAAATATTCATCCACATCAGCGCCGTCAATTCGCAACGACTTCCTGAGCAGCTCATGAGCTCGTTCGGCATCCTTTAATAATAAGCGCGACCGACCAAGGCTATTTAGCGCGCCCGCTGCGAGAAGGCTGGCTACGGTATTACGAGAAGCTCCCCATGTTATGGCGCTATCTATAAGATTCTGCGCGCTTTTATAATCGCCGCTCTGGTAATGTGCTATAGCGACAACCGACGCCAGGTTAGCTCTTCCCTCCTGCTGCTCAAGCCACTCCAGCGAAAGTGCGCGCAGGCTAGGCCAATCACCAAGCTGCCACTGCGTCGCAACTGATGGTGGTAATACAAGAGCTTCAGCGTTAGACGCCAATACATTCGCCTCTCGTTTTTTGCCTGTCTTGTCATAGAAGGCCATAAAATCTATTTATCCTCAGCCACGCCGCTATCCAGCAGCAGGGCTTCGATCGCTGTCATCTGTGCTTCTGCATTCAAAAGCTCTTGTTTGAGAGCGCATCGCTGTGCTTTAAGCTCATTATTCTCTTTAATCAGTTTTCGATTGTATTCAGCAATTTCATTAAGTTGACCTTGTCGCTCCTGCGCGCGCTTTCTGAACTTTTTTACTTCACGCTCAAGCTCATCAATTGTTTTAGTTTTGTCTTGTAGCTTATGTTTAAGTTTCTCAACATCATCAACGAGTCTCTGCCTCTCAGCATTCGCCTGATTTTCTAGGCTCGGGTTCAGTGACGCATTTCCTGCCTCACCGAAGTCCAACTTTAAAGGTTTGTCCAGGGTCATACGTCTCTCTCCCGGCCCCAGCCCATTAGGGGTTGATTTTAACCAGTAGGCCATGGGTGCCGAACTCTCTGACAGGCCGATAGTCCAAATCGCGACTGTCGAGCAACTGATGCCATTGAGTAGCAAGCTCCGGCTCCAAACTGACGTTACTAACAACCACATCTAATGAGTGGGCCGATAAATGCTGCAACAACTGGGGTAGCGCAGCCTTCAAATCTGGTCGACTATTGCCATTAGCATGGTTAAGCAATACGAATATTCGGGCCTGCCGATCTTCAAACAGTTTAGCCAGTTGTTGCAAGCGGATGGCGCAGTCGTAGTAGAGGTGCTCCTGGCCTTGGTGTTGGTATGCCACCAAGGGTGCGTGTTGCAGCTTGATAACAGGCGCTAACCCACTTTCTTTTAACTTTTGCGTAAGCTCATTGTACTTAGCGCGGTTATGCTCGAAGCAAATGATACGTTTGGGTAGATCATCCTCGCTTGGGTCAACGTAGCGGGCCAGCTCGGTGCCTTCGGCTTCTTCTTTGTTGCTGGGCTGGTTGCGCAGGGTGCGCGCCATAAATGTGGTGGTTACACCGCTGCCAAACTCGATAATAACGTCATAAGGTGTAGATTTAAGTTGACGCGAGAGCTGTAAGGCAACGGTGGCAGGCAATTTGTTGCCCTGCTCTTCCAGGCTTGGCAGGTCGCGGCCAAATTGTTGCTGCAGGGCAATGCCCGCTTCCAGCTCTTTGGCTGTGCTGGTTACGGTCGAGGTCACGTGGTGGCCCAAGGCGTTGGCGGCTTGCTCAAGTTGCAGGGTATGTTGACCAAAGAAGTATTCCAGGCGTTGGTCCAATTTTTTGATTTCCGCTGCGCTGGTACCACGCTCGCTCAGTTGCTGCTCAAGCTGCGCTATTTTTTGCTCTGCTTGATCGGCGCGTTTTTCAGCGGCAGTCGCTCGCTCATCCGCCTTGCGGCGGGCGCTTTTTGCCTGCTGAAGCTGCTCTTCGGTAGTGTGCAGTTTGCCCTCGGCTTCTTCTAGTTGCTTCTGAAGTTTGCCGTTTGCTTCCCGCAGCTCCTTTAGCTTGGCTGTGTAATCTTGCGCTGAACGGTCCGCGGCGTTTGCCAACTCGCGCTCGGCGCGTTGTAACTTTTGCTCAGTGTCTTTCAGCGCCGCGTTCACTTGCTCGAGCTGTGTTTGTGTGCTCTCTAACTGCTTCCTGGTATCCGCTTGGTATTGCTTAAGTCCGTCGACCTCTTTGCTCAGGCTTGCATTTTTTTCCTGTTCAGTCGTCAGTGCGGCGGCGCCGGCGGCCCGCTCTTCAGCGGTTTCGGCTTTGAGTCTCTCCAAATAGGTGTGGGTATGCTCTAAGGCCTGAGTAACCGCACGGTACTCGATTTGAAGTTCCGTGAACTTTTTCTTGAGGGCGTTTTTTCGTAGTGTCCACCTGGGCCAGTCGGGCTCTGAATCGTCCCGGTTAACCGTGTCAAAGCCCTGCTCGTGCACCAGCGCCAATACCTCTGAGGCTTGGCTGGGGCTCTCGTACAGTGGCTTCTCTGAACAGGTGATGTCAATATACGAAAACCGGTCAATATCGCCGCGTTCGGTAAGCGCTTCAATAATTTCCAACTCTGAGCCAGGCGCCTGCACCACCAGTGCATTGTGTTCCCCCTCAAGTTCGCAGCGCTCCACCAGCTCTTCCACACCTATGGTGGTTACGCGGTGTTGCTTGAGTAGCCGCATACCTGGGTAAAGGCGTCTCAGCTCTGTAGGTGGGTACAAGCTGCTGGCGCCGGGCAAGTTGTATTCGTTTAATTGGTTGTCCGCCGGGTTGTTGGTAATAGCCACTTCCAGTACTTGTACCCGGGGCTCTGTTTGTACGCATCGGCGCAGGCTCGCCGCAAGGCTTGGGTTGGGTTCCACCAGCACGATTCTACTGGCCGATGTGGCCAGGTAGGCATCCAGCTCGTTGCACTTACCTGCGCCGATATGGACTAAAACATCAATGTTATCGGGGAGCTTTGAAAGCATTTTGCGCGTCCTACGTCAATAATTCTATGGGCGATTTTTATTAGGGTTTGGGTGAGCGTCCTTCGGCTTCACCGTGCATAACAAAGTGAACGAGCGGGTTCATGCCCGCCTGCGCAACATCCGAATAGGCCTCCAGGTAGGCTTTGGTTGAGAAGCGCTTGCTTGGGTTTCGCTCCTCTGTGGCACCAAAGCGAAGGTAGTGTTTGGCTGGGTCGGCGTTGTTTTTGGCCACATCGGGGTATTGTTTTACATACCACTCAGCATCGAAGTATGGGGATTTTCTGATCAGCTTGGCCTGCTTGTTGATTCGGGCATTCGTGCGGCTGAACAATCGTGCGGCCCGCCGCAGGGGTGCAGCTGCTTTCCAGAATATACTGTTCTGAATCTGCGCTAGCCTTTGCTCCAAGCGAGAGGCCACAAGCTTATGACGTTTCAGCTGGAGGTTCAGCTGTTGGTTGTCTTTACGATATGTGTGCAGGTTTTTGTCATTTTCTTTGATCTGCGCCTCGTAGGTACGCAACCGCGGTTTTAGCTTGGTAAGCTCGTTGGTGATGCGCATGTTTTCTAAATAATAGCGCTCAAGCTCCTCTTGCACCTTAAACAGTTGGTGTAAAATGAGGTCGTTTTCTTCTTTTGTCTCTTCAAGAATATTTTTCGTGCGCTCGTGTTCGCGCTGCTCGCTAGCCAAGCGCTCCTGTACGCGGCCGTTTTCTATCGCTTGTTGCTTTGAGACGGGGGCGTCACGCTCGGATTTTTGGTTTTTTAATTGTTTTTGGGCCAGCGAGAGTTCGTTGCGCAGCTTGTCGCTTTCCGCTTGAAGCGTCTGCAGGGCGTTTTGGGTTTCGCTGTGAGACCGCTTTTCGCTGTTCAGGGCCGCTTGCAAGCGCTCGGCTTCTGAGCTGACCTGCTGCTTAGCCTCCAGCTGCTCGCGGGTTTTCTGGTTGCCGGTTAGGTAGCGGGCTTCCAGCTCTTCTTGCACGTGAAACAGCTGCTTGAGTACCAGCTCGCCTTCTTCTTTCGATTCTTCCAGCGCTTTGCGGGTTTGCGCGTGAGCGCGCCGTTCGGATTCCAGCTGCTCTTGCAGCTCTTCGTGGGCTTGTTGAAGCTGATCTCGGGTGTCTTGTTCTTCCTGGCTGCTTACCTGGAGCTGTTTGTACAAATCCATTAAACACAGGGCGGGCGCGTGGAACGCTTTATCGCTCAGGGGTAAGGTGCAGGCTTCCAGCTCGGCGCACAAGCTAGTTACCGGCGTGTTTTGGGCAACCAGTTGGTTCGCTATCAGTTGGTTTACGGCAGTAGGCTCGGGAAGGGACTCTAACGAGGCGATATCGCCGGTAGCCGTTAGCTGCAGGTATTGCTCTACAGCCGATACCAGTGCCTGGGGGTCATCCACAGCATCGCACACTTCTACCACCACCGTATTGGCACGGTGCCGTTTGTAAAATGCAATGAGCTGCTCAGCGCTGTGCCGCCAAGCTTCCAATGCATCCGCTGGGCTCTGCCCCGCGTCAATGGCCCGCGCTACAGATACTTCGGGCCGCGTATGCAGCAATAGATGTTTGGTATGGGGATCAAACGCCGCTTTTTCGGCTTGATACCAAGCTTCTGGATCAGCATCTTGTGCGTTTTCCCAGCCTAGGGCAGCTAGCACGGGGGCCAACACTTGCCATTGGCTGTGGGGAGTGGTGCCTACTTCCAATGTCATTCTGCTACAGCTCCTGAATGAGGCTTTATTGTAGTAGTTGTAGTAAGACGTCACTGCGGCAATGCCAGCCCTTGAGCTGGCCAATGCCGTGCTTCGAAAATCCTCTGAGAAGCGCTCCCAACAACAAGGATCTTGGCCGAAATAAGCGCCTATAGCATAAATAGTTATCAATTATGCAATGCATATAACGCGAACCGGGTAATGTGTCGCATTCTACATCTTTTCTACAATAATTTACCAGTGATTTACAATTCCTTACACGTATTCTTTGCTTATTTTGAATACGGCGAATTTTGAATAACGGCGCGACGATTTGCCATATTTTTAGGTGGTTCGTGGTGACGGGTCCACACTTTTGGCTCACCTTTCCCCACAGGTCTTACACTACCGTCAGGGGCCGTACAGCCACGAGTCGCCCTATACGTTTTTATAGCGGCTCAGGCACGCTACCGCCCTACCTTGTCATGACGGTATCGCCAAAAATGGGTCTGACGCCGCAGGGCGACGTCTTGATAAAAGGGAGTGGGTACCGTTGAATTTAGCTTTGTGCGTTAAGACTCGTGCGGTACTGGCTCCGGCTCCAGCGAGAACTTGGGGTCCGTCGCTGTGGGGGCTACGGGGCGTGAGGTACGCGCTAAGCTGGCCACGAATAGGGTTACCAATACAAAGAAGGTAAATAACGTTAAGCGGTTATAAAGCGGTACATCCGTTAAGCTCGATACTGTATACGAAAGCGTCAACACTAAACCTAAGGCACCCGGCAATTCAAGTCGGCGCCGGTAAAAGTAACCTAGCAGTAATGCGTAAAATAGCAATAAACCTAACAAACCTATGTAACCGGTCACGGCCAGCTGTTGGAAGTAATCGGAATGAAAATGCGCCACCTTTAGCTGTGGCTGAATGTAGGTTTGCAGCCGGCCCTGCTTGGTCCAATCCATGGCCAATTCCCGCGCACCCTCTTCACCCAAGCCCATGGGGTGTTCGCGCACGACCATTATTGCCGCACGCCACAGCTCCAGGCGCACGGCTGTGGAGCTGAAGGTTTCGGGTGATTCGCGGTACTGCTGTAAATCCGCCCCGGCCAATTTGAAGCGCTGGGACACCACATGTCCCGCCAGGCTATCGCCTATTATGGCCAGTACACAAAGTGCCATCACGGCACCTAGGCTGACTTTGGGCCCGAAACGCTTGGCGAAATACACCAGCACGTAGATGACACCAGGTAACATGGCCAGCATGGCACCGCGAGTTTGGGTGAGCACGATAACCGCCAGCCACCCTACCAGCCCTAAAAGCGCGGCGGCTATAAGCCAAGGGCGTTTGGTATGCACTAAAAACACGCATAAAAGGCAGAAAAAGGCCGCGGCTACATTGGCGTAAGGGATGGGATTGAACACCAGTGAAGGCCGGGCTCCACCCTGGCTTAGCTGCATAGCCAGCGTTAAATAGGCACCAATCACCAAGGTAGCCGCGACGACGCAAAGCCGGGGTTTGGCTACGCAAGCGGCGGCGCCCATGACCAAAAACAGCCAACCGTAGCTGACGCGCTCCATGGTGGGCGCTTCAAGCCCGCCCAGCAAGTACGCTATATAAAATGGACCGGTGAGTAACGCCAACGCCCAGGCCCACCGGGCCATATCCTCAGGCCAGGCACGCACTTTACGCGCCAGCGCCACGATAGCCACCAGCAGTAACAAAATGGGCACAATTCGATAAGCACGCGCCGTGGTTAGCGCCAAGAGTGGGTAGGCGGCAAATAGCGCCGTAAAGAGGATTTTGTAGAGGCGGTGCTCGGTCAGGGTCTGAGCGTTCAATGGGAGCGGCTTTATCACTGGCCCAGGCCCTCCCCTGCACCATCAAATTGCTGGGGATATCCCCCGGCGGAAATGCCTATGCTCGGGGCGTCGGCGGAAACGTGTAGGGCGTATGTCACAGCGCAAACTATCCTTGGTTAACGTTATTCGTTGTTTTGTTGTTTGGAGTCAACATCCGCCAGCCGAAATCCAAGCAGTATCGGGCGCGCAGGTAATGCCGAAAGGTTTCCCGGCGCAGTTTGTGGAGCAGCGTTAAACGCTCTTTGGGCGCACGGGTTTGGATGGTGCTTTCAAATTCGGTGTGCTCCAGAATGCAGCCGGGCTTGAGCCCAAGGCAGTCGACTCCGTGCAACCAGGGCAAATCCATGTAGTCATCCACCGGGAGTATCCACTCATCGGCTTTGCTCAAAAATGCCTTAGCCGCGCTCGGGGCTAGCAGGTAGCCCGTTGTGCGCAACGGGTTGCGCCAGTAACGGTGAACCTGAAAACCCGCCACGGTGGCCAGTTTTTTACTGGCGAACCGGCCTTCGAAGAGCCGAAGGTAAGGGAATTGTTCCGCGATGGACGCGCCTTTTTTTAAAAAGTCGATGAGGTTGGGCTTAAGTTGTGCGTCGTCTTCCAGAATGACCATGACCTGGTTCTCCCGTACGCACTTTTCCCATAATAGGTAATGGCTGGCCCACACCCCCAGTTCACCGGGCTTGAAGGGGCGGCCTTTCAAACGCAGGCGCTTTTCCTGATTAACGCGCGCAAACAACGGATGCTCCCCTGCCCGCCCGTCTACGGCTTCGAAAAACCGCGGGGTAAAACCGAGGCGCTCGGCTTGCTGCTCGATGGATTCACGTCGGGCGGTGGATTCAGGCAGGTTGATGACATAAACGGGAAGTTGAGCGGTCATAACGGCCTGAAGTTCATTGTGGTCGACAATTGGCAATGGCCTGTACAGGCCCTTGTGGCGGGTTTTCAATGGCGGTGCATGTTATTGGGTTTGGGTCGATTTGGCAACGCCAAAGCCTTACCCTGCAGCTTTGTTGAATTTTCTGCCATGCATTTGGGCGTCTTTCGTGGAATTGGCTTATCCTTTCTTATATCATGCCGCAAGTCGACATTTTTTAACGAACCTCCAGAAAAAAAAGGACGTATCCAGCGATGAAAGTTACGGTTTTTGGCACCGGCTATGTGGGCCTGGTGCAGGGTGCTATTTTGGCGGACGTTGGGCATCACGTCATGTGCGTCGATGTGGATGAAGCCAAAGTAGCGCGCCTGAAA
>Ga0209487_1001709_pt1 | contig 18363 bp, 19 predicted proteins | sample Poulit2012_FD_187524 | JGI IMG/M metagenome (GOLD analysis project Ga0209487, IMG submission 187524) | Agricultural soil microbial communities from Georgia to study Nitrogen management - Poultry litter 2012 (SPAdes) (version 2) | ecosystem: Environmental > Terrestrial > Soil > Agricultural land...
AAAAATCCCCAAAAGCATGTGTGAAAAACGGAACATTCACAACCAGCGATCCTGCCGCCATACCGAGTGACAGCAATAATCCGATCGCAACGACAATCATAAAATTAAACGGCAATAACTGCTTTACAGTCTTTAAATCATAAGCAAGCAAAAGGAGGACGAATGCACCTGTCGTGAGCAACCCGCCTACAAACCCGCCCCCTGGTGAATTATGTCCGGCAAAGAAAATATAAACCGCGAAAAGAAGGATGATGAAAAATAAAACTTTCGCTCCCGTCTGTAAAATAACATCATTTGTTTTCATCAACTTTCTCCTTTCTTGACAGCTTCAGACGAATCATACTATACACGCCGATTCCCGCAATCGATAGTACAGCAATTTCAAACAATGTATCAAAACCTCGATAATCCACGAGAATAACGTTCACAATGTTCCCGCCACCTGCTTCACTGACCACTGTGTCTTTATAATACTGGGAAATAGAAGGGATCAGTTTCTGCGAGTGTGCAGATAGTGCAATAAGCGTCATTGTTATACCTACACCCAAAGCAACGACAAAGTTGCCTAAGCGAAATCCTTTTGTTTCCCCGTGCCTTTTCAGTTTCGGCAAATGGTAGAACGCGAGCATAAACAGCGCTGCCGTAACTGTTTCAATAACGAGCTGTGTTAATGCAAGATCCGGCGCTTTGAAAATAACGAAGAATAGGGCAACGGAATAACCAACACCTCCGAGCGCGATAATCGCGGTCATTCTCGTTTTTGCGACCAGAATCATGCATACAGAGATAATGAGTAGTACTGCTGTTAAAATGCCATATGCATTGGCAGGTGCAAAGCTTTGAAAATCAACCTTAAATGCATCTTTGACAAACAACGTTGTCAACGTAATAACAACAATGGACGCAAACATGTAAATAAGATATGTTCTTAGAACCCCCGTCATATAAAGACGTGATAATCGGTTCATGCCTTTTTCTCCAGCCGCCATTAATGAATCATACAAACCATTTAATGATAAAAAATCCGGCTGTAAATTATACAATGGCTGCCATTTTCTCATTGTCAGGAACATCATCGTTCCCAGTCCGATAATACCAATCGTCATCAAGAGTTCAGGTGTCCATCCATGCCAGGCGGAAACATGCACAGGCACTTCAGATGGATTGTTGTATAGTCCCGACTGCATCGCAACAACCGCAGGATTTACCAAAGCTTTTCCAACGATATTTGGAATATAGAAAATCACAACAACAAGTACTGCCAAAATCACAGGGGCAATTAACATCCCTGCTGGCGCTTCTTTCGGTTCCACCGGCAGTGATTTGTTTTTTCTTTTTCCTGTAAATGTCTTGAACACAAAATAAAAGCTGTATATAAATGTAAACACACTTGCAATCCAAGCAACAACAGGGAAAATGATCCCCCAAGACGCGAAATTAAACAAATCAAAATCACGTAAAGCTAACATTGATGTAAGAAATAACTCCTTACTGAGAAATCCACCGAACAGAGGAATTCCTGCCATGGACATCGATCCGATAAATGCCACAGTAAAGCTAATCGGCATGATACCCATTAAGCCACCGAGTTTTCGGATATCTCTTGTTCCGGTTTCGTGATCGACAATCCCTGCAATCATAAATAAACTACCTTTAAACACCGCGTGGTTAATCAAGTGAAAAATGGCCGCAAATCCGGCAAATTTGAAAAGCGTCGTATCTGCGCTCACATGATAACTAATTGCACCTGCCCCGAGCAGTGACATAATCAGACCTAGCTGACTCACTGTTGAAAAGGCGAGGATAGCTTTTAAGTCTGTTTGTTTCACCGCAAAGAGCGAACCCCAGAAAAGGGTAAGCAACCCAATACCTGTAACAAGCCAAATCCACACTTCGGAAGCTGCAAAAATTGGCGTGAAGCGGGCAACTAAATACAGCCCGGCCTTTACCATTGTTGCAGAGTGAAGATAGGCACTAACCGGTGTAGGTGCTTCCATCGCATCCGGCAGCCAAATATAAAATGGAAACTGCGCTGATTTCGTAAAGGCACCAAGTAAAATAAGGACGAGTGCCAGCACGAAGAACTCCTGACCTGCTAAATCCGATGCGGCTGCAATCAGTTCACGGATTGAAAACGTGTCTCCCATGATGCCTAAAAGCACGAAACCACCGAGCATCATTAATCCACCGAACACTGTAATTAACATGGATTTTAATGCGCCAAATCGGGAACCGTCCTTCGTATACCAATAACCAATAAGTAAGAAAGACGAAATAGATGTTAATTCCCAGAATAAATAAAGGGTGATGACATTATCCATTTGTACAATGCCCAGCATAGCAGTCATAAACATCAGTAAATAGACATAGAAGTTACCAAGCTTCTCGCGGTCTTTATCAAGATAAAAGATAGAGTAAAGCACAACGAGTGTCCCAATACCTGTAATGAGTAATGAGAATAGAAGGCTCAGACCGTCTATATACGATTCGAATGCAATACCAAGCGAAGGAATCCATTCTAATGTTGAGATAGCGTGTCCACCATTCATCGTCGTTTGAATGAAGCTAGTATAATAAATGAATAGGGCTACAGGCACGACTAAAACGAACCAACCAGTATGTATGCTTTTTAGTCGCCTGAAAAGCATTGGCACAAAAACCGCTGCCAAAACAGGCAGAAATATTAATAACACGAATTCCACTAAAATGATGCTCCTTCCATTCGTATGATAAAAAAGCACAAAGGGGAGCCATCAACCAAGGACATAGAACCCCCTTGGTGACAGACTCCCCCAAGTACATCTCTAATTTAATTAGTACAACTTTAACACAACTCACAGAAGATGTAAAACGAAACTCAGGTTGGATTCGTCAAGATTTTCCCGCCATGACAATAACACCAATATGTTCGATACGCATTCATTTATTTGAATTTTACTTCATTTGAATGATAACCTTATATTATTAATAGAAGGGATGATTTATTATGAGTAGAACAATTCCAGAATTCACTCTAAATGACGGTACAACTTTGCCTGTGATAGGCTTCGGTACATATAAACTTAATGGCAATGAGGGTGCTCAAGCTATAACAAGTGCCATTGATATTGGTTACCGGCTCATTGATACTGCTTATAATTATGAAAATGAAGGAACTGTCGGTGAAGCTATAAGACGCAGTTCTGTCCCAAGAGAAGAATTGAGAATTACATCCAAATTACCAGGCCGCTACCAAGAATATGATAAGGCCCTCCCTGCCATTCAGGAATCTTTATACCGCGCAGGTTTGGATTATTATGACCTCTATCTTATCCATTGGCCTAACCCAATACAGGATCATTATGTAGAGGCTTGGCAAGCATTAATTGATGCTAAGAAATGGGGATTAATCCGTTCTATTGGGGTTTGTAACTTCTTACCTGAACATATGGAGCGTTTAGAAAAAGAAACCGGTGTGATGCCGAGTATAAATCAAATAGAATTACACCCGTTTTTCAACCAGGAACAACAAAGGAAATGGCACGAGGAGAATAATGTGAAGACAGAATCATGGAGTCCATTGGCCCGGGCAAATGCCGTCTTACAAAATGAAGCCATTCAAAAGATTGCCGACAAGCATAACAAGACAGTTTCTCAAGTTATTTTACGTTGGCATCATCAGCTAGGGGCAATTCCAATTCCGAAGTCTGCATCTCCGAAACGCCAGCTTGAGAATATCACTATTTTCGATTTCTCTCTTGATGAAACAGAAATGAGTACGATTGCAGCATTGACCCGTCCTGATGGAAGGAATAAAGACCAGGACCCAGCTGTTTATGAGGAGTTTTAAAACAAAATATATAAAGTGCATCACCTGTATATAGAGGTGGTGTGCTTGTTTATTAAACTGTGAGTCATCTTTAAATATATTTTTTAAATCGATTTCTACAGGTCTAATGTTCTAAAGGCGTTTTCTTATCATTTATCGTTATGCTTGATGCCTTTTCTCCATTTCATTTTTTTATAAGTAAATACTGCAATTACAACAATTATAATAAACAAAGCGCTATAAATATAAATACTGTTTGAACTAAAAAAGTTCATAAAGGCATCATAATTTCCATTGAAATAATCTCCGAGGAAAATCATTATATATGACCAAGGGTATATACCTAGAAAAGTTAAAATAAAATATTTGAATACATGAACGCCACTCATTCCGGCCACATACGAAATATAATTACCAACCCCAAATGGGCGAGATAACGCGATGCTCCAGACCCCATACCGATTGAAAAAGGCTTGTCCTTTCTTCACGCCCTTTTTTAGCCTGGCAGGAAGAAATCGTTCCAGTTTCATCGCTAAATAATATGGTATAAGGCTTGCAATACTGTATGAAATACTCATGCCTATCGCGAGTAAGACGATACACAAATATCCAGGGGAAAGTAAATATCCGAATGTAAGCACCATGATCACACCAGGAAATGGGAAAGATGTTCCTTCCAAAAACATAACTAGAAATAACCCGGGCAGTCCGATCGCATTGAGCCATTCTAAAAATTGCTGAATCATCGGATCTCCCTTCTTTCCACCTGATCATTTAGTTGCCACCTATTTTTACCTTCTTTAATTAAGTTTCTCACACGGGCTTGATTATATACGAAAAACCGGTTAACAAATAGGGCACCCACTTATGTGGCTACCCTTCATATCGCACGTACCTATGTAATTTCTCCTATGCTGGGAAGTAACGATTTTTCAAACGAGTTGAAATAAACTCCAATAGTATCGCCACAAGTAGAATGGCGTAGGTGATCATGCCAACTTCACGCAAATCAAAGTAGAATCCGGATGCCATGAAAAGCTCGAATCCAATCCCACCTGCACCGGCTGCAGCACCCATTGCTACCGCCACGGAGAAATTGATTTCAAATCGCAAAAACGTCCAGGACATTAAATAGGTTAGTGTCGATGGAATAACTGCATGTATCACGATATGCCACCAGCTGGATCCTGTTGCACGTAATGCCTCCAGAATCCCCTCATCCACTTCCTCAAAAGCTTCCGAAAATGCTTTGACTAAATAGGCGATAGAATGAAACAGCATACCAAGAATCGCAGCTTCACTTCCTAATCCAGCCGAAATGGCAAATATCAACACCCATAATACAGTCGGAACCGCACGAATAAAGGCAACAAAAATACGAATAGTTTTCGATACCCATTGATTGGATAAATTTGTAGCTGCAAACAGGGCCAAAAAGATTGAAATAACCGCACCAATAATGGTAGCCAAGAAAGCCAAACCGATCGTAATTCCCACCTGATAAAATGCTTCCCACCAGCTAAAATGACTCAAAGCAGGTTCCAGAAACATCGCTTTTAAATTATATCCTGTTTCCGTAATGGCCTTTCCTAACTCTAACCCGGAATAGTCGAAGATTAGAAAACCAACTATCGTTAACACTGTTAAGGCAATGACCACGTTTCTCATCAAACGTTCCGCTTTACTGCCGGACTTAATAATGACTCGCCCATCTTCTTTTCTTTTTATGTAAGCCGCATCCATTATAAAATCACCTTTCGTATATAATTTGACACAAGCTCAATCATAATAACGGCTAGTACAATGCTAAATGTCACCAGCGCTACAACATTATAGTTCATCGTTTTATAATATAAATCAAACGTATAGCCAATCCCTGTGCCTGTTAATATTCCAACTAATGTTGCACTTCGGATATTCGTTTCAATCATAAACAATAGCCAACTTATTACTTGTGGAAGACACTGAGGGATAACCGCCTTATTTACAATATGAAAGTACGTTGCACCAGTAGCACGTAATGCTTCTACAGCATCTTGACTCGCCTCGTCAATTGTCTCGATAAACACTCTTGTCAGGAATCCAATACTACCAACAAACAAGGCTAAATAACCCGTTACAGAATTCTGCCCGAAGGAAAGCAATAAAATTAGAGCCCATGCAACAACTGGAATATTTCTTGATAATGATGCAATAAGCCGGGCAAACGAACTCAATATACGATTGATTCGCGTTGTTTTCGATCCCATTAATCCTAGAAAAATCGAAATAACCCCTGCTGTAGTTGTTGCTGCAATAGACATAAAAATTGTTTCCACTAATTTGTCGATGATGCTAGGTAGACGCTCAAGCGATTCCTGCGTAACAACCAAGTTAGAAATGATCCAGCTTATTGCCGCAGGAAGTGTCGCAACCCCATACAGAACATTAAAATTCGTTATTGCTGATGACAAGTACGTTGCAATGATAATAATAATGAAAAATAGTGTCGCATGCCATTTACGTTTCCTTATTATTAGTTCATTCACTATGCTATACTCCTTAAACCGTAATCAACTCTCTGGTTTTCGTTCCATAAATGCTGTTAATGTGGCCTTCAGTAAGCTTTTGGCTCGGTCCATCATATACAATCGTCCCTTGATTCAGTCCAATAATCCGATCTGAATAGTTTAATGCAACATCAACCTGATGCAGGTTGACTAAGCAAGTAATGTTTAACTCGGTTGTAATTGCCTTTAGATGATCCATAATCACTTTAGAAGCATTCGGATCAAGGGATGCAATTGGCTCATCACATAAAACGAGCTTTGGTTCTTGAATAAGCGCACGGGCAATACCTACGCGTTGTTGCTGCCCGCCACTTAGCTGATCACATCTTTTATAGGCATGATCCCCAATCCCTAGCTTTTCCAGTAAGAAAAAGGCGTGTTCTTTCTCCCTTTCTGTAAATTTTCCTAATATCCCCTGTAGCGTTGACTTATAACCAAACCGACCATGTAGTACATTCTCAATCACTGTCAAACGCGGTACCAGGTTATAGTGCTGAAAGATCATGCCAATGTTCGTCCGCAATTTTCTTAATTCCCTCTTTGTTAAATTGCCTACATCGGACCCATCAAAATTAACCCTACCCTCATTAATTTCAACCATACGATTTATACAACGCAGAAGGGTTGACTTTCCTGCCCCGGACGGACCAATAATTGAGATAAATTCTCCCTCGTCAACTTCAAAGTAAATATTTTTCAATACTTTCGTTTCCGGATCATATGATTTGTTGAGTCCTTCGACTTGTAATAATGACATGTCAATACGCTCCTTTTTGTGAGATCAGTTAAGATACTAATTTACTTCAACGCTCATTTTGAAAGTTCCCGAATTGGATCAAACCAGGCATCTTCTACTTCGGAAAATCTTTCTTTATCCGTTTTGAAGAATAAACCCGATTCTCCGGATGTTTCCGGTACAAAAATTTGTTCATTGTTTGCTACTTCATCCGAAGTAAATAGCTTCTGCAACTTATCAAAGTCTTCCTGTCCCAACACGTCTAGATTTGCTACAAATGGTGAATTTAAAACTGGCGTAACACTCATCAAAGTGAATTTCTTGCCTGTTACCTTATTAAAAGGTTCTGCTGCATCTTCTTCTACTTTATAAACGGAACCCGGCGTGTTTTTTTCACCTTCAAAAACTTCTACATAGTTCTCAACACATGTATCACAAAATGCTGCGATCTCCGCATTATTCGTTAGTAAATTCACCGCTGAACCTTGATGGGAATTTCCGAAAAGTACTTGGGGAAATAACTCTCCACCTTCCATTAAATCCTCTTCAACCAAATCTGCATACTTCCCTTTATCTGAAAAATGGTCAATAATACTTGCTGATGGCACTTTAAATCCGGACGTTGAACTATTCGATACGAAGGACATCTTTTTCCCTTCAATCGTATCAAGGGAGAATTCACCATCCACTTTATAATCCGCTTGATCACCGGTATTGACTGCTAGCCAGCTATGGTATACAGCATCCTCCAATGTTCCTAATGGGCCTGTGGGTACAGCCAAAGGTTGAACGGCATCGTTTTTATTATTAGCCTCAATGTAGCCTTGGGCACCCATAAATGCCATATCCGCATTGTTGTTCACCAAAGTTTCTATCGCAATTGCATAATCCGTTGTTAAATGATGTTCTACCGTTTTATCCGTCGTTTCTTCAATTAACTTACCAATTTCATCCCTGGATGATTTCATATCCGAACCAGATTCGTTCGGATACCAAACAATATCGATCACATTGTCTGCTTCTTTTTTTCCACCTGTTCCCGCACTTCCCTCGGCACACGCCGCCAAAATTACGGTGAATAATAATAGCATTGCAAACAACCAACTTTTTCCCATCTTTGACACTCCTCGCAGTAGTTTTACAAGCTTAACAACCCTTATTCCTGGCAACTATACCTACTTTGCAAAAATCACAGTGCTTATCTTCAGCATATTCACATCATTAAACATTCTATTTTGATATTTGGGATTTTAATGGTGTATTACTTACAACCCCACCGACTGCTATAGGCGCTCCAAATAATCCATGATAATCCGTACCACCTGTCATTACGAGGTTATACTGTTCCGCCAACCTTTCAATCCTTTGATGATCTTCCGTTGTATGATCCAAATGATTCCGTTCAATACCTCCTAAACCAGCACCAAAAAGTTCTGGGATAAGATCATAGGAATCAAGCTGACCGGGGTGTGCACAGACTGCTAATCCTCCATCTGCAACAATCGCCTTTACTGTATCAAATGCATCCACGTATGCAATATCACCAGCCGCAACACCATTTCCTTTAAACAATTTTTTATAGAGTCGCTTGTACTCTAGTGACGTATAAGATGCACCAGTTAAATATGTCATGATATGTTGCTTATAAACGGCCCGACTTGGCTTAGCCGCCGCTATAATTTCATCCGCATTCAGTTCATATCCTGCCTCCTTAATCTGCTCCAACTGCCACATCGAGTGGGCATGTCGTCGTTCAAGCAATGGCTGACAAAGATTTTTTATATTTACAGCATCCGCATGATAATGATAGCCTAATATGTGTACTTTACGATCCCTTTTAAAGTCATACGCCGAAATTTCGATTCCGGGTATTACCTCTATTCCGTACTTCTCTCCTAAAGCAAACGCTTCTTCTTGACCTGCTACAGTATCATGGTCGACAAAGCTGATTTGTGACACCCCATTATGATGTGCCTGCAACATAACATCTTCAACTGAATCAGAACCATCAGAATAATTGCTATGGACATGTAAATCAGCTTTCATACGTTACACCCATCCCTTTTTCAAAAATAATCTGTCTTTCTTTCATATCGTAAACCTTGTCACACAGACCCTCCATGAATTCAATATCATGAAAAATCCCTACTAATGTAGTCCCCTTTCCCTTCAATTTCTCTATGATCTCACGCACTTTTTCTTTTGATTGCTGATCCAAACTTGCTGTCGGCTCATCTAACAAGAGTAACCGAGGTTGTTTCACCGTTGCTATCGCAATATTTAAACGTAATTTTTCACCACCTGAAAAGGTATTTGGATATGTGTCCCACAACTTCGGATCGAGTTCAAAATGTGTTAATGCTTTTTCTGCCTCTATCTGAGCAATTGCTTCTGATTCACCCATTTCCAGCAGCGCCTTTTCAACGAGCTGTCTCGATGTCGTTCTAGGCATAACATTAAGGAATTGAGAAACATAGCCAATTTCATACTTACGTAAATAAAGCATTTCTCGTTCAGTTGCTTTGGTTATATCGATAACACCGAACCGTTTGGAATCATAAAGCAGCCTGCCCTGATCCGGTAAATACGTTCGATATAAACTCTTCAAAATGGTGGACTTTCCGCTTCCACTTTTCCCTATGATCCCAATAAATCCTCCGGCTTCTAATGAAAAGTCGATATGTTCAACAGGTTGCATCGTCTTACCTAAATGATGAATGGTAAATCGTTTGCCAAAATCAATGATTTCCAGCATGGACATATGCTCTCCTCCTCATTTCACTATTTGACCGATAATTTGTCGTTGTGATCAGCGCACCGTCTACCATTGTTGTGGTGAGCATCGGATAACCGTCTTCCATACGTTCAATAATAAGGAGGTCAGCCTTTTTACCGGCTTTGATCGATCCCAGTTCATCATCCATAAGTACTGCTTTAGCTGGGTTGAGCGTGACCATCATAAACATGCCGTGCAAGTCGTGACCATATTTCTCGCTTAATTCGAATATGGCATGCAGTAGCGCCGGTGGATAATAATCACTGCAAAGAATATCAGCACACTTGTGATTAACTGCCTCTGCTGCTGATAAATTTCCTGAATGGGAACCTCCCATCAATACGTTAGGCGCTCCCACAATCGTCTGCAAGCCCACTTCCTTTGCTTTCTTAGCTACTTCTAGCGTAATAGGGAATTCACTTACCGTTGTTCCTAATGATTTGACTAAATTCAATTTTTTAATATCGTCATCATCGTGCGAAGCGATTGCTATGTTTTTTGAGCTAGCCATATTCGCTATTTCTTTCATCTTTTCGATACTCATAAAATCACTATGTTGTTGTTCATGGATAATGGTAGTTACTTCATCGTCTGATAGATCACGATGGCCCTGTAATGTTTCACGATATACTTCCAAATCGCGATACTGACCTTGCCCTGGTGTATGATCCATAAAGGAAAGCAGATGTACTTTATTGTTTTCTATATTTTTTACAAGCTGATCTATGCCATCAATATTGTCAATTTCGAACCGTGCATGCAGGCGATGACGAATCAGATGTGGTTCATGATGTGTCGCTTCAATGGCATCTACCAGACGTTGCACATTTTTAGGATAACGTATCGGGTTATGTGAAAAGGCATCTTCGCGATAAAGCGAAAGTGAATGGAACATTGTTGTAATACCGTGACTAATGAGTATCTTTTCAGCTTCCCTCAAACTGATATCCACATCCATCATGCTTGTCGGTCTTGGTGATACGATCGTTTCTATATAATCAGAATGAATATCAATAAATCCCGGGGAAATATATCCGCCCTTAGCATCAATGAACCTTGCGCCGACAAAGTTAGTTATTTCCGCTTTTGGAATAACCGCTTGAATGAATTCCCCTTCAATAAGAACAGCATGACCTTCAATGATTTTTTCTTCCGTAACAATTTTACCATTATGAATAATATACATCGGCATCGCTCCTCCCTATAATCCGTGTTCCTCTATAAAAGTGAGTAGACTAATTGTTGCGTATAGGCATGCTGTGGATCTTCCAAGATTTGATCTGTCAGCCCTTCTTCGATGATTGAACCGTTAAGCATGACAACCGTACGATCTGCCAACATGCGGATGACCGCTAAATCATGTGATACAACGATCATACTGATACCTAATTCCCGTTGAATCTTTTTTATTAAATCCAGCACATTCGCCTGTACTGACAAGTCGAGCCCTGTCGTTACTTCATCTAGAAAAAGAATCGGCGGATTGTTTGACAATGCTTTGGCAATTTGAACCCGTTGCTGCATTCCGCCGGAAAAGTTCCGTGGTTCTTCTTTCATGCGAAACAACGGTATGTGCACATTGTCCAACAGCGTCTTGCTTATTGCTTCCATTTCATTCACATGACGATTGCCGGCTGCAATTAATTTCTCCGCGATATTGCCAACAGAGGAAAAATCCATTTTCAAACCATGAACAGGATTTTGGTATACCATCCCGTATCTGTAATTCCTTGTGTAACGTTGTTGTTGTGAAGATAATCCGAAAACATTTTGACCATGAAGCTCTGAATCGTTGATATAGGCTTCCCCTGCTGTAACAGCTGCATCAAAGTACAGGCATTGCATCATCGTTGACTTGCCACTCCCGCTCTCACCAACAATGCCCAGTATTTCCCCAGGAAACAAATCGAACGAAATATCCCTGCATGCATATACAGTGCCACAATGTGGACAATAATTTTTCTCAAGAGCCTCGGCGTTTCCTTGTTGGCAATGTTCGCATCCTGGGCCGAATTGTTTGTGTAAATTACGCACACGTAAGATTGGTTCCTCATGCATAGCTTTTATCCACCTCACTTTCTTCCTTAGCGTTTAGACATTCAATACAGTAGCTTGTGTCATTACATTGATAAATCGTTGCACCTGTTTCAGGATCAATCAGCTCATCCATGAATGTATCGGTTGCCCCGCATAAGTGGCAGTACTGGCCAGCAAACGACTCAACTGTAAATGGATAGTCCTCAAATGCAAGGGACTCCACATCCGTATAGGGTGGCATTGCATATATTTTCTTTTCTCTGCCCGCTCCAAGGAGAATAAGTGCATCCGATTGATGCATTTTCGGATTATCAAATCTTGGAATCGGACTTGGAGCCGTTACATAGCGATCATTAACATATACTGGATGATCCGCCGTTGTAGCTGTTTTTCCATACTTCATAATTTGTTCGAACAACATGAGCCATGCTCCACTATATTCATTTTCAGCGTGAAGCCTTTTGGTTACATACTCTCTTGCTTCAACATTACGCAGTGGTTCGGGTGCTGGGACCTGTAAAACAATAATCTGCTCTTCCGTTAATGGTACTTCAGGGATACGATGCCGTGATTGAATGATCGTGGCTTCCTGAGTACGATCTGTCAGTTCAACACCTGTTGTTTCATGGACTAACTTCTTAATGCTAACAGCGTTCACGGATTCATCTGCCCCTTGGTCAATAACTTTTAGCACATCTGGCTTTCCAATGATAGACAGGGTGATTTGCAATCCCCCTGTTCCCCACCCCCGCGCAATCGGCATCTCCCTAGAGGCGAACGGCACTTGATAACCCGGTATAGCTACCGCCTTTAGAATGGCGCGCCGAATTTCCTTTTTCGAACCTTCGTCAAAAAATGCAAAATGGGAGGCACTTTTCAATTTTCCCCACTTCCTTTCTTCACTTGGCGAACACTATCCAATTTCGATTGGAAAGTGACATAATGTGGTAGTTTCAAATGAGAAATAAAACCTGTTGACTCCACAGAATCAATATGCAGCAACACAAACTCCTCATCATGTGTCGGAAAATTATATTCTGGGTGTTCCAAACATTGATCCAATATACTCATGGCAATTGCCTTCGTCTCATTTTGCCCGTAACAGATCCCATAGCCGATTTCAAAATCCAGTTCTTCTTCATTACTTTTATTTTTTACTGTGACCGGCACAAAGGACTCTACTTCTGTCACTTTTATTTCTCCAATATAAAAGGCATCTTCCGGATCATTATCCACCTCATTCGGATGCGCTACATAAAGCGGAACGGCACCGACCCGAACCTCGCCAACAGTTGGATGGACCTGCCCATACCCACGCAATGAGGCATAACCTAAGGAAGTAACTGCTCCGGTTTGGCCACGTGTCAATGTTTGTAATCTAACACTTCGTGAGGCTGGAAAATGCAAACTTTCCTTCGTAATATCCATCGGATCTGTATTATCCAATGCATGTTTTTCAAAAAGCCCTTCTTCCCGTAAATAATCAACTACTTTAGGAAAATAGTGAACATGATCAGAAGGCCTCGTAACCTGTAATGCTTTTTCATAGTCTTGCATCCACTGTTTGTTAGCTTGCAAATCTTCATCTATTAAATTAAAATCCAGCAATCGGTGTGTATAATCATAGGTGGCTCCCAACATCTGACCACCTGGGATATCTTTGAAACTAGCCGAAATACGCCGTTCTACCAGCATTGTTTCAGATTCAACTGTCTGACTGTAATAGAGCCGGGGCAAAGTCGATCGATGAGCCCGCATCAAGAAAACAGCTTCCTCCATATTCCCTTCTGCCTGTTTAATCGAAAGTGCAGCTAGATACGGGGAGTATAGGCTGCTCTCTGACATGACTTGATCAACCATGGCGCTCATTGTTGATATAATTGTGTTGACCTCGAGTATTTCCTGCCCCTTTAAACGATCATACGTTAACCGTTTAATAGAAGCTTCAATGGCCATTGTTCCGCCTTTTACTGCAACATAGCTCATTTACTTCACCTCCGTGAATGCAACTGAAGTTGTTCGGGGTACACAGACAAGCTGTGCCTCATCATCTGTAAAAATGATATCAATACCGAGCGGGTATTCTTTTACCCGTTCCTTTCTTGCATCCCACAACAATGACGTATAACCCACTTCCAGCTGTGCGTTTAATTTAATACCGGGTCCACTTAAGGTAACTCCGCCCATATTAGCTAAAAGCGAGCTCTCTATTACCCAGGTCGATGAATGTTGCGGATCAATGAGACTGCCATTTTTGCATTCCTCCATAGCACTTGCAATGGCTGACTCTATAGTCCCTTGGAGCACAAATATGTAATCCGCTTCAGCAACCGGGGCGTATTTTGCTAATGTATATTCTGAAATTTTTTCAATGATAGCTTGTTGATCGTCTGAAAGGATATGAAAAGTGACCTCTGCATCAAGCAGTGTCATTGCACATAGTAATGTTGCATCATAACAAGGCAGTGTGTTATCAGCCTGTGCAGCTGTTGATTGAATAGATGAAATAGTTCCCGGTCTTGACATGCTGTGCAATAATTTCCGATAAACATCCTGCAAGTCATGTACTTGATCAATCGCCATATTATCTCTCCCAGTCATTTAATTTATTTGTTCTTACTTTACACATCCATCGTTTCGAAATTAACCTTCGTCTCAAATAAATTTGCTTGCTGCTTTACCTGCTTTTCGATAATACGTTGTTCCGCTTCCATTAGCCGTGTCTCCCACGCTTCCGTTTCGGGTAAGTTCGCTTTATAAGCCGCATCAATAATCGCCATGTCTCTAGCTCGTTCTTCTTTCATGCCAACAATAATGCCAATACCAACACAATGTTGAATTTCCACTTTTACTTCTGTAACCAGAACTTCTCCGATGTAAAACAAAGAGTTCTTTGCAGATTCACGCATCTTGATCATTGTTAACCCATGTTGCGGTGCGACAATTTCCCGGCATTCATACCTTTCCAAAATTGCTTCTGCAAAATCTCGGGCTAAATCGGAATCTTCCTGAATGAGAATTTTAGTTCTTCTGCGTCTTTTCATTTTTAATGGAACCCTCCCTTACAATTTCATCCTATCTTGTTGCCAAGTGTTTGTGTGTTAAGATAACGTAAAGTATTTGTAAATTCACTCAACATTGAACAAAAGCACAAGCGCCCTTACTGGCTAAGAACGCAACGCCCTGGACTGCGATTACTCGACCGCACCAAAAGATGTTTTTTTACACAAGATCTATAAACTGCGAAGTAACTTGAACCGATAGTTGGTGCCTCTATCCGCTCCGGAAATACACTTCGCTTTCCGCGGGCGGCTGTTAAGCCTCCTCGTGCTAGCGCACTCCGGGGTATCACCGAGGCCTTTCCTCCCGCAGGACAAGGAGGCTGAAGCCGTGCCCGCGGAAAGCAACCTGGCACATACTTCGCAGTTTATATCAACTATGAAAATTAATAATAATAAAACCTACTAAAAAAGCAAAAATAAAAAAAACAGTTAAGAGTCATTGACCCTTAACTGCTTTTATCCATCGTTATATCATATTTAAACTTGTCACTTCGATATATTATTTTTGTATACTCTAAGACTTCTTTGGAAGCCATATCGATACAATCACTTTCTACTATGAGAAGCGGAACCATACTGTTGCAGGCCAATAATCGCTGTTCATTGGATGTAGGAAAAGTAATACTCAAGATGCTCTTATTGCTAGTAAATTCCGTAAAGCCGAGCTTGCGATAATAAGAAAACATGGAGTCAATTGTTGGCCCGTCTTCAATTATCTTTGGAAATCGTGTATCACTGACAAATGACATATGTAGGGCAATTGGTTCATCATCTATATAGCGTATTCTTCCAATTTTATAAACCTTGTCATCTTCACTAACATCTAAAATCTGATAAATCTTAGCATCATAGCTGATTTGCTCACAATAAATATTACTTGTTTTCAAATCATAGCCTAACTGTTTCATTTTATCTGTAAAGCTGCTTTTTCCCGTTAAATGCAATTCGATTTGCATTGATTTTTCTTTCAAATACCGTCCTTTTCCTTGCTTTGAATAAATATATCCACGTTGTTCCAATTTCGCTAATGCATTCCTTACTGTCATTCTTGGTACGGAATATTTTTCAACAAGTTTGTTTTCTGAAGGAAGTTTAGCACCTGGTTCCCACACATTTGAAACAATCTGATGCATTAATTCGTCAATAATTCGGGCTTCATTTTCTTCTGAAATATGAATCATCCCCCTATTTATCCAATAAAAGCCTGTTAGTTCACATATCAATTCTACTAATATTTTCCTCAGTTATAAATGCAATCCCGTCAAGTTTACAATTTATTTACATTTCAAACGTATTTATTTAAGATAAAACTTTTAAAAAAAGGGGAAATAGGTTAGATACGAAGAAATAAGGAAGTGGGAAGTTAAGTGAAAATCTAGCTCTCGATTTGCTTTAGCCACCATTCGTTCACCCCTAAAATGAAAAACACCCTCAACATCAAGTAATTTCTCCGTTTCTCCTTCCGTAACAGCGTAGAGAAATGTTTTGATGACAAGCCAGTGAATACCCTTCTCTTCTTTGCATATACTTTAAAAACAATGGTTAGGAGATGATCTAATGACCGAGTCGAAAATCAAAGTAAATGACAATGGTCCATACATTGTCACAGGTTCATTTGAAGTGGTCGATGCAGAGGGTAATCGATTTGAAACGAAAAAGGCAGTTTCCTTATGTCGTTGCGGGCAATCCTCCAATAAGCCATTTTGTGATGGAACGCATAAAAAGATTGGCTTCGAAAGTGCACCACGAGCTTAAATAGGATCAGTCCCCCACCACTAGGGACTGACCCATTTAATTAGCATGCATCATTTCCATCCCTGTTTCTGTATAAAAATCCGCAAGCTTGCCTTGATATACTAAGTCAAATCTAGGTGATTCCTGCAAATCATAAGGTGTTATCAGTGATAGTGGCTTATCAAACGCAGCAATCCCACATTCCAGCAACACAGTAGCAACAAACTGAGAACAGAAAAAAGCATTTCTCCTTTTCAGCGGTCTGTTAAAGGCAACAGCGAACAACCCGATTAGATTGTACCGATAGAGAGCCTTTTGTGCTTCCATTCTATTTATATAGTCATTCATTTTCCGTAGTTCATCGTCCGTTACCGTACAACAATAAACAGAACATCTTGCCTGCTTAAATAAATTACCTTGTATATCTTCCTTCACAAATCCGCCATTGAATGGGTTCCGAGGATTTTTCCTCCCAAAACTGTATATTTCCATTAAATGCTGATCAAATGCTATTGACGCATGATTATATGGTTTTTTTGTGTAAAACTTTATTATTCTAGTGAAAAAACTTCCTGTATCTGTAAGGAGTATATATATCTTTTTTTCCTTCATCGGAAACGCCCTCCCTGTGAAAGCATAGTTAAAGTGAGAACAGTCCCCCACTGCTTTTACAAGCTAATGCGCGGGGGACTGTTCCCTTATTTTACTGTGATCGTTCCGTTATTCGTTGTTAATTTAATTAGGTTGTCTCCATCGCCAATGACAGTGTCCCAATTGGATTCTCCAAAGATAGTCACTTTTCCGTTATCTACTTTGGCATCAATGATCGCATTTGTCGGCTCTTTTTCTGTTTGAATTTTAATCTTCCCGTTATCCGTTTCAAAATCGATAACGCGATCTAAATCATGCGTTACAAGTGAGATACTTCCATTGTTTGTTTTACCGAAAAGCTTACCCTCTACCCCGTCTAACATAATTTTACCGTTATCTGCTCTTGTAGTGACAGTAGAGGCTTCTACATTTTCCATATCAATCGTCCCGTTGTCTGCTTCGGCTGTGACCTCAGAGCTCTTCATATGATTTAATTTAATATGTCCATTGTCTGTTTCTACATGAACAACTTTGGCTTGCAGATCATCTGCCCGAACACGTCCATTACCGCTTTCTATTTTTAGTGACTGATATTCTTTTTCAGGAACATACACTTTTAATGATAAAAGCGCTGAAGAAAAACCAAAGTTAAACAGTTTTTTCTGTCTATGGCCGACATCGACCTTAAGTGTTGACCCATCAACATCCGCTGATAAACGGTAGTTGGAATATCCCCCCGTAAGCTCTACTCTGGCTTTTGAATCATCTGTGGGCAGCACTTCCACCTTAGCTTCATTCGCCGAGATCTCTATTTCATCAAATTCATCGTGGATTTCTACTTTTTCTTCTGTAACTTCATTCGCTCCATTTACTGATTTAAATGTGAAGATACTCCCTGCAATACCAACTAATAAAAGTCCTAAACCAACCATAGCTGTTTTCTTAATCATGTTTCATACCACCTTTTACAAGCTTTACATTAAATTGCAAATAACGAACAAATCCATTGATGAATCCGCGTGTTGCGAAAAACATCCCAATTGCAATAAATAACCCAAGTCCGGACAACA
>Ga0209487_1001710_pt1 | contig 18331 bp, 15 predicted proteins | sample Poulit2012_FD_187524 | JGI IMG/M metagenome (GOLD analysis project Ga0209487, IMG submission 187524) | Agricultural soil microbial communities from Georgia to study Nitrogen management - Poultry litter 2012 (SPAdes) (version 2) | ecosystem: Environmental > Terrestrial > Soil > Agricultural land...
TTGTGGTAATCCCCTTCGCCGCCAGAAAGTACCTTAATGGTGTTGTGGATGCGCCCAGGCTGCCAAAAATCATCGCTGTCATAGGTGGGAATACCCACCACCAAGGCGCCGTTTTTGGCTTCTGCTATGGCGGCTCTTTCATCTAAAAAGCCTTCGGCTTGATGATAAAACTCGGTGAGCGCGGATTCAGGCCAAATTTCTAGGTGATTGGGGGGGACTTGGTCACTTAAGTCAGCGTAAATATCACGGGTGGCGTGGCGCATTTGCGTAATCCAACGCAGATCTTGCGGAATGTTGCCTTGCAAAAGGGCCACTTGAACAGGGTCGCCTGCAGGTGTGACATAACGTTCAGGTGGGCTTTGGTGGGCTGTCACAACAAGCAAAACAGCTCCGCCGACTTGTAAAAGCCACAGCCTCCAGTTGCGCTGTTGCCAACGGATTAGCGCGCCTAGGAGTGCCGCCAAAAACACAGTAATAAAGGTGAGTAGCCAAATGCCCCCTAAGGTAGCCAGTTGTGCTAGGGGCGTATCAATTAAGCTATAACCTGCATATAACCAAGGGAACCCCGTGAGGAAATTGCCTCGTAACACATCCACAAGCAGCCAGACGCAGGCAAAAACCCAAGGAGAGAGCCGCTTTGCTCCTTGGCTAAGCCAGCTTGAAAGCCCTGTTTGTAGGGCGCTGAATAAAGCAATAAACACCACAAAAACGGCGGTCATTATGATGGCCAACCACAAGGGCGTGCCGCCATATTGGTGCATGCTCACATGGAGCCACGAAACGCCGATGCCGAAACTGCTGAGACCAAAACAAAAACCCAACCAAGCACTTTGTTTGGGCGTTTTGCCTTGGATACTTACCCACAGCAAAGCAATGCTGATGATGCCTAAAAACCACCCTTCATAGGGTGCAAAGGCAAAGGGGTAAAGCGCGCCTGCAATCAGAGCAAGCGCTGTGCTTTTTTTGGGCTTATCGCAATGCTTTTTCAGCATCTATGGGTGTGCCTCAAGCTGTTTATTCGGAGGGAGCGGCAAATACTTGGCCGTCGGGCAAGTCTTCAAGAGTGCTGACTTTGAGCAAACGAATGGTGCGGCCATCGGCACTGAGTACGGTGAATAAATAAGGGCCAATGACCACGCTTTCGTTGGTTTCAGGTAGTCGACCAAATTGCTGCATAACGAGACCACCCAGGGTATCAAATTCCTCATCGCTGAATTCAGTACCAAAGTGTTGGTTGAATTCGTCGATGGGAATCAGCGCTTTAACGGTGGTGGTGCTAGTGCCTGTTTGGCCGAGCAAATAATCGTCGCCTTCGAGGTCGGTTTCGTCTTCGATATCGCCCACGATTTGCTCTAATACGTCTTCAATAGTGACTAGGCCTGCAATACCACCGTACTCATTGACGATAATGGCCATGTGATTGCGGCTAATACGAAAATCATGAAGGAGGGAATCGAGCCCTTTTGATTCAGGGATAATAAAGGCTTGGCGCAAGTGGTCTTTAATATCAAAGCGTTCCATGCGCTGCGGCTCGAGAATAAGAGGTAATAAATCCTTGGCTAATAACACCCCGATTACTTCATCAGGATCTTCGCCGAGCACGGGGAAGCGGGAGTGGGCGCATTCAATAATAAGGGGTAAAAAATCCTTGGGCGTCATGTCAGCGCGCAAGGTAATCATTTGGCTGCGCGGCACCATAATGTCGCGCACCTGTAGACTTGAGACCTCTAGCGCACCCTCAAGAATACCCAGTGTGTCTTCATCTACCACTTCGCGACCGCGTAAGGAGCGGATTAAGGCTTGTAGCTCTTCACGGGAACCCGGTTCTGATGCAAACAGTTGGCTAATGCGTTCGAGCCAACTTCGTCCGTTGTCTGCGTTGTCGTCAGGCATGATGTCTTACGTTTTCCTATGCAGTGGGCAAGTGGTAAGGGTCAGGGATCCCCAAGCTTGCCAAAATATCAATTTCTAACTTTTCCATAATAGCGGCATCGCTGTCGCCTATATGGTCAAAACCTAATAAGTGTAGCACGCCGTGTACCACCATGTGCGCCCAATGATGGGTTAGCACTTTGTTTTGCTCTTGGCTTTCTTCGGCGATAACGTCGGCGCATAAGGCAATATCGCCTAAGATTAAATCTTGTGCGGCTAAAGGCAAGCCTTCGGGCATTTCAAAGGGAAAAGAGAGCACATTAGTGGGGCTGTCTTTGCCGCGATAAGAATGGTTAAGCGCACGGATTTCTTCTGCATCTACGACGCGCAGTGTGATTTCTCCCGTGCTATCGGCAATGCTGTTGAGCGCGGCTTGGGCCCAAAGCGTTAGCTCCGCTTCAGTAGGCAGGCCATCGCTGCTGATGGCATATTGTATTTCAATCCTTGCTGTCTTGTTGTTGCTCATAACGCTCGTAAGCCTCAATTATGCGTTGTACTAAGGGGTGGCGCACTACGTCTTTGCTATCGAATTGTGTGATGCTAATGCCAGCCTCACCATCGAGAATATTAATTGCCTGTACTAGGCCTGAAGTTTGATGGCGCGGCAGATCCACCTGTGTCATATCACCCGTAATAACGGCTTTAGAACCAAAACCAATCCGAGTTAAGAACATTTTCATTTGTTCGCTGGTGGTGTTTTGACTCTCGTCAAGAATAATGAAGCTATGATTGAGCGTACGGCCACGCATATAGGCCAAAGGGGCCACCTCGATGATATTTTGCTCTTGTAGGCGTATGGCTTGGTCATAGCCCAGCATTTCGTACAAGGCATCGTAAAGAGGGCGTAAATAGGGATCGATTTTTTCGGTGAGATCCCCAGGCAAAAAACCTAGTTTTTCGCCGGCTTCCACTGCGGGACGCACCAATAAAATGCGTTCCACTTGTTCGCGCTCTAACGCTTCCACAGCGCACGCCACTGCTAACCAGGTTTTACCAGTACCCGCTGGGCCAATGCCAAAATTCACATCGTGGTTACGGATGCGCTCCACGTATAAACGCTGGTGTTCGCCTCTTGGTTCGATGCGCGACTTCTGTGTGCGCACAGCAATATGTTTGCCGTGCTCTTTGGCGCTTGGCGTATCGTGAGTAGAGGCTGTTTGTAAATGTAAGTGCACCATATCGGGGCTGATTTCCTGATCGTGTTGGGCGTCTAAATAGAGACGCTCCAGGGTATGTTGGGCAACTCGAGCGGCGGCAGCATCCCCAGTAATAGTAAATTGGTTGCCGCGATTAGCGATATCCACACCTAAGCGGCTGCGAATAAGCTCAAGATTGCCATCTAAAAAGCCACATAAACGCGCAAGCTGGTGGGCATCGTAAGGCTCAAGATGAAATGTATGGGTGCTGGGGGTGTTAGTCAAAATAGTTGGCGTGTTGCTGTGTTGTTTAAGGTTTAAGTTGGTTCGCCACTCTAGGCTATTCCAATTATTTTGGCTAGAGCGAAGCTATATTCTGTTTTTGCATATATCAATGTAAAAAAAGTATTTTACTGGAATAAGCTAGCTCCGCACAATTGGCGCCCATATTCGATCATTCAGTAGTTAAGGAAAATACTATGTTTAAACGTGCCGTTTCGGGCCTTGTGCTCACACTGGGACTAGCGGGTAGCCAAGCTGTATTGGCAAAAGACGCTTCTATATTAAGTGCTTCTTATGATATTTCTCGCGAGCTTTTTGCAGAAATTAACCCTCGGTTTGAGGAGCATTGGGAAAAAGAAACCGGTGGCAAATTAAAAATTGACCAGTCCTTTGCTGGTACTTCACGCCAGGCACAAGATATTATCCGCGGCAAGCAAGTGGATGCAGTGTCCTTTAACCAAGTGCCCGATGTGGATATTTTAGCCCAACGCGGTCTGATTAAGAAAAATTGGGCTGAGCAGTTCCCTAACAATAGCTCGCCTTACTACAGCACCATTGCATTCTTGGTGCGTAAAGGTAACCCCAAAAACATCCAAGGTTGGGAAGATTTGGCGCGTGAGGATGTGAGCATTGTGCTGCCTAACCCCAAAACCTCTGGTAATGCCCGCTATAGCTATTTAGGTGCGTGGCTGTATGCTAACGACGCTTTTGAGGGCGATGAAGAAAAGATTAAAGATTTCGTAGCCAAGGTGCTAGGTGGCGTTGAAAGCTTTCCTACGGGTGGCCGTGGTGCTTTAGTATCCTTTGCTAACAATAAGCAAGGCGATGCGCTACTCACATTTGAATCTGAAGTGCTCAACGTGGCTAATGGCGAAGAGTTTGCTGCCGAAGGTTTTGAGGTAGTGGTACCTAAAATCAGTGTGCTAGCAGAGTTCCCCGTGGCAGTGGTGGACCGTGTGGTGGACCGCAAGAAAACCCGTGATGTGGCCACTGCTTACCTAGAGTTCCAGTACAGCAAGCCCATTCAAGAACTGATTGCAGGCTTTAACTACCGCGTTAACCACGAAGAGGTAGTGGCAGCCACAAAAGAACAGTTTGCCCCTGTTAAGCTCGTTAACCCTGTGGATGTGCTAGGCCCTTGGAGCAAAATTCAAGAAGAGCATTTCAGTAATAACGGTATTTTAGATCAGCTGCTTACCCGTGGGCGTAAGTAGTCAACAGTAAGATGAAGGGCGGCGCCAAATATAAACTTGGCGCCGTTTTGAGGTAGTAGAATGACAACCCTTGCAGCACCACAAACCCATACTAAGCGTCGCGTAAAAGCGCCGTTGCTGCTTAAAGCAGCACCTATATTGCCAGGTTTTGGCCTAAGCTTTGGTTGGAGTGTGTTCTATATCAGCTTGGTGCTGTTGTTGCCTGTAGCGGCCTTGCTTTATTACGTTAACGGGTTGACTTGGTTGGAGTATTGGCAAGCCGTATCCGACCCACGTGTGGTGAATAGCTATAAGGTCACCTTAACGGCGGCCTTGTATTCCACCCTTATTGCACTGGCGGTGGGGGTGCTTTTGGCCTGGGTTATTGATCGTTATGAATTTCCTGGTCGCCGCTTGCTGGATGCGTTAGTGGATTTACCTTTTGCCTTGCCCACCTCGGTGGCGGGCCTCACCTTTGCTATGCTGCTCGTACCAGGGGGTTGGCTAGGGCAAGCCTTTGCCGTGGATGGCTTGATTGGCAGTCACCTCACTTGGATAGCACCTGAAGGCATTAAAATTTCCTACGCCTTCCCCGGTATTGTGGTGGCCATGGTGTTTACCAGTTTGCCTTTTGTGGTGCGTACCGTGCAGCCCGTGTTGGCTGAACTTGAGCAAGAGGTGGAAGAAGCAGCAGCCACCTTGGGCGCAACGGCTTGGCAGCGTTTTCGTCACGTGAACTTGCCCTTTTTAGTACCTGCTCTGGTAACAGGGGGCGGGCAAGCCTTTGTTCGTGGTTTGGGCGAGTTTGGCGCTGTGGTGATGATAGCGGGCAATATCCCCTTCAAAACGGAAGTGACCTCCCTCATGATTTTTGTGCGCCTTGAAGAATATAACTACCCCGCAGCAGCGGCGATTGCTTCTGTGGTGTTGGTGGCGTCTTTAGCGTTGTTGTTCGCGTTGCAGTGGTTGCAGCGCCGAGTGTTTGCTTGGCAGAGAGAGCAATGAGTAAGAATAAAACCCCACAAACTGTACAACAGTGGGCGCTACTTAGTGGTGCCATTGCCATTGCCACCGTGTTGTTAGTGGTGCCTTTGGTGTTTATTTTTGTGACGGCCCTGAGCGGTGGCTGGGAGCTAGTGCAAATTAATTTGCAAAAAGATTATATGCAGCACGCTTTAGGCCTCACTTTGTTGGTGGCGGTGCTCACTGTGCCCCTTAATACCTTGTTTGGCATTTTATTTGCTTGGTTGGTGACCCATTACGAGTTCCGTGGCCGCCGCTTACTCCTCACGTTTATTGATATACCTTATGCCGTATCGCCCGTGGTGGCGGGGCTTTGCTACATGGTGATTTATGGCGTGGAAGGGCGCTTTGGTGCTTGGTTAATGGAGCACGATATTTACATTATGTTTGCTTGGCCAGGCATAGTGTTAGTTACCTTGTTTGTTACCACGCCTTATGTGGCACGTACGCTAATACCTGTGATGCAAATCCAAGGGCGCGATGAAGAGTACGCCGCCCTTACTCTAGGCGCGAGCGGTTGGCAGGTGTTCCGTCACGTGAGTTTGCCTAAAATGAAGTGGGGCCTTTTGTATGGTGTGGTGGTGACCAATGCCCGTGCCGTGGGCGAATTTGGTGCTGTGTCCGTAGTATCTGGTGCAATTATTAACCAAACCCTCACGCTGCCCTTATTGGTAGACCAGTTGCATAACGACAACAAGGCCGCAGCCGCCTTTACTGCCGCTGCTGTGCTGGCCTTAATGGCGCTTCTCACTTTATTTGTTAAAACCGTGGTGGAATGGCGTCAAACCTTATTACTAAGCAAAGCTGAAGTGTGACTATGAGCATTCGCATTGAAAATATTGAAAAGCGTTTTGGCCAATTTCAGGCGCTGAATCCCATTAATCTTGAAGTGGCTAAAGGCGAATTGGTGGGGCTGCTTGGGCCATCTGGCTCTGGCAAAACCACCTTGTTACGTTTAATTGCAGGGCTGGAAGTGGCCGATGGCGGCGCTATTTGGTTTGGCGAAGAAAACATGACTCACAAGCCCGTGCGTGAGCGCCGTGTGGGATTCGTGTTTCAAAATTATGCCTTGTTTCGCCACATGACAGTGCTTGAAAACATCGGTTTTGGCTTGCGCATGTTGCCGCGTAAAGAGCGCCCGAGCCGTGCGCAGATTAAGCAGAAGTCACAAGCGCTGTTGGACATGGTGCAGCTTGGCCATTTAGGCAAGCGCTACCCTGATCAGCTTTCAGGCGGGCAGCGCCAGCGTGTGGCCTTGGCCCGCGCCTTAGCTTTAGAGCCAGAAGTGCTCTTACTTGATGAACCTTTTGGCGCCCTTGATGCCAAGGTACGCCAAGAGTTGCGTGGCTGGCTGCGTGGTTTGCATCAAGAATTAGGTTTTACTTGTGTTTTTGTGACCCACGACCAAGAAGAGGCATTAGAGCTCTCCGATAAAGTGGTGGTGATGAGTGCAGGTAGTGTGGAGCAAGTCGATACACCCGAACAGCTATTTGCTCACCCAGGCAACCGTTTTGTGTTTGATTTCTTGGGCGAGCAAGTGGTGTTTAGCGGTGAAACGCAAGGTAATCAGCTAGTTAACGGCGATGCGCGCTTAACTCTGCCCAAAGCGGCAACAGGCAAGGCCGAACTTTATTTGCGTAGCCATGAAGTGGCGTTGCAGCAAAAACCAAGCAATAACGCCCATTTACCCATGGTGGTGCTGAGCGTGAGCCGCGTGGGAGCTCAAGTAAAAGTGGAGTTAACGCCCCTAGGTTGGCACACAGAAGGCCATTGGCAGTTAGCCGTTAGCCATGAAGAGGCCGCCGCATTAGCCCTAGAGCAAGGACAGCAGCTCTATGTGGTGCCACGCCAAGGGCATCTGTTTGTTGGTGAGGAAAAATTACCTGTTTTTTTGCAATTTAGCCAAGGAGAGGGAGCGGCTAAAACCTTGGCGGTATGTTGATTCGGCAAATAAGCCAACATTAAGACATTTTATTTAAACCCCCAAAAAAATTACCAATTTGAACTGACCCCAAAAAGTTGGACACACTTTTTGGGTTTTTTTGTTAGGGCAAAAAATTATAAAGAGTTCGGATTCATAAAAAATCAATATTGCTGACCCTTGTCATTGGCATTAATGACTTTCGGTTTTGTCTTTTAGGCGGTTGTGTTGAGTGGTTTGTTGATTGTTTGATTTAATATCAATGACTTATTTAAGTTTTTCTGTAAATCTTTTGCTTTTTTTACTTGGTTGATATGGTAAAAAATTCAACGTAGGGTAGTTAAGCCGTATAAAAAAACATAATAAATTTTCATTATACGGTGCACAACATAGTCAGCAGTTAGAACTATGCTCGGGATTGAGCATGGCTCAATCCCCTAGAAAACATAATAACTATAACTCTAGGAGAACAGCGCATGTTGCCGAAACCACTTTTTAGTGCCCTTAATTGCGGTAAGAAAAATCTCTGTATTTCTGCATTAGCTTTGTTGCCAGCTATTAGCTTTGCGAATATGGGTAATTCACCATCCACCTATGGATTATTACCAACTGATATTGCCTCAGCGCAAGCTATGTCTATTTTTAACTCTCAAACCTCTGCGGTGTATTACAACCCAGCGGCTTTAGCGCAAGACGAGCGCGGAGAGTTAAACCTAGGCATGTTGCATGCTGATCATGATTTAAAAGCTAACGGCAAAACCATCTACAACAGCCCCTCGCAGCAAGTGCAGATAGGCATGAAAACCGATCTCTCAGATTTAACCGATTCTCACCACCCTATTTACTTTGCCTTTATGGCAGGCGTGGAAAAATACGGTGGTGAAATGATGTCCTTTTCGTCTTCCACTTCTAACCATGGGCAATACATGCAATATGGCAGGCAGCCATTGTTCTTGAGCTTGGGGGGTGCCACGAAACTCTGGCGTGGGATTGATGCGGGCGTTGCTTTGCGTACCACTTTACATTCCAGCGCCAAGCTCAAAACCTACACCGATCTTGCAGGCAACATGGATTATGAAGAGCTAGATGTAAGCGCCGAGCCAGTACTACGCCCCATTGTGGGGGTCAGCATGAACGTGGGGGAAACCTTTTGCCCCGACACCAGCTGCTGGATGGATAACCTAGATGTGGCGCTATCTTATCGTGGGCGCTCTAACACCAAGATGAAAATTGATGCCAATACTACCATTCCTGGCACTATTCCTGATCCCGGGTTGAGTTTGGCGGTGGTGACATTGGATTCCTTCCAACCCGATATTACCGCGTTAGGCGTTAAGTATGATTTGGGCGAATCACGTATCGCGGCAACCCTAGAGTATCAAGCTTGGCAACGGCTTAATAAGGAATTAGAAAAAGACACCATCAAGGGCGATGCGGGTATTTATCCACAGGATATTGTGATCCCTCGCTTAGCAGTAGAGTTTGATCTCGACGATATCTTCACCCTTACCCTTGGGGCCGCCTATGAAAAGGCCGCATTGCATAAGGATTTACGTAGCACCCTTAACGTGAATTACCTTGATGCCAACAAAACCATCGCAGGCATCGGTTTGGCGGCTGAACTACCTAAAATCACGGGTATTGCGAAGCCCATCCGCCTCGATGTTGGGTATCAATACCACAATTTATCCAAACGTAACTTCGATCTTACTTCCACAGATCCAGCAACACCTGCTAACCCTTATGGTCGCGTACAAACTTCGGGCGATGTGCATGTGTTTTCTGGTTCGATCACGATGAAGTTTTAGGAGGCTAAAATGAAAAAAATAATGATATTTGCCTCTGCCCTGGCTTTAGTAGCCTGCGGCGGCAGTAAAGATGATTCGCAAACGCAAACTGAAAAACAGTGGCGTTCCGACAAACAAACCCTAGTGTATAGCTACCCCACAGATGGGCAGTTAGAAGTGCCCAACAGCGCCCCCGTGGTGCTGAGCTTCAGTAGCGCCATTAGCGCGACTCACCCAGAGGAGCACATCACCGTTACCGCATTGAGCACAGGTGAGGTAGTGCCAGTTACAGCCAAACAAGCTGATAGCGGCACTAGCTTGGTGCTCACTCCTGAAAAACGTTTTCACCCTCTGGAGGAATACCAAGTGGAGGTGGGAGCAATAAACCTAGAAGAAGGAGTGAGTAAACCGCAAACCTTGCGTTTTAATACTCGTGGTCTTGCGGAAGGTCCTGCTAAATTAATGGCGAAAGAGCAGTTTGAGGTAGTGCGCCGCTTCCCCGATGGTACTGAACAGTTACCTGTGGTGGATTTCTCAAGCTTTAGGTACCAGTTTAGCCAGCCAATTGCCGTGGAAACCGCACGTTATGGCGAGCAAATCACCTTGCTTGATGCAAGTGACTCAGTGGTAGAGGCTGAGGTGTTGGTACACGGAGCTTATTTAACCATAGATCCGAAAGAGGATTTGCAGCCTAACACCCAATACACGTTAGCGATTGATGGCTTACAAAGCACACAAGAGCAAAGCTACAGCGATAGTTGGAGCTTTACACCTAAAGACACCACCTCACCCACCACGGGTAAGCGTGAAAAATTAGTGCAAGAGATTAGTGCCAACGGTGAAGGCTCTCCCCTTACCGGCAATACCATTAACAAAGTGCCTATGGCCTCTGTGCTACTTGGTGAGGGAACCGCAACGCAGGCAAGCGGTGTACTTGAAGCTGAATTAGCGTTTGTGCCGCATTTCCCAGATGTTACTCCTTTCCGTATTGCTAAGGGTTCCTTGATTAAAGGCAGTGATATTGAAGTGCTGATTGGTGGCTTGGTGCCTGCAGGGTTTAACTCTGGCGATATCCGTATGCACTTTATTTCTGATGCGGCAGGTTATCTCATGCCTAACGCTTATTCGGATCAGCCCGATGCCCCGCGCCATGTGCGCTTATTTATGGATATGGCCATTAGTGCCGAAACCGATAAAGCCAATGGCGCTATTACCCAAGATTTAATGCACATAGAGCTGGCCGGAACCGCCATCGTAGAAGATGGCAGCATGGTGATTAATGCTGTGGGCGTGGTAGAGCCAAATGTACTGGGTTCTGAATATGCCAGTGGCTTATTAAGTTTTTATATGAAGTCTTTCGCAGACCAAGTAAATCCACCCACAGCGGATAAGGATGATAGGCCGCTAGTGCTGCAAAGTTGGGTACCCGGAAATGCACCAACTCTTTCGGCAACGACTGATCCAATAGTTTTAACATTTAATAAGCCTGTTAAAGCGAGTGATTTTGAAGTTGTTTTAACAGAGGCAGGTGAAGAAAGAGGCCTTGAATTAAGCCATTCTGGTACTAAGTTGATTATCCAACCAAATACAGCGCTCAAGCAGGGTGAAGATGAGGAGCTTGAATACCAATTGCAACTTGGCACTGATGGATATCAAGAAACCCTATCTTTCGCTTTGCCAGTAAAAACTGTGGCGCGTGATACCACTGGGGAGCGTAGTGGTTGGTGGAAAGGCAGTGTGGGAAATACTTCGGAAGCAGATAGTTATTCTCCTGTAATCTTCTCAGCTTATCCTGGTTATCCATGTGTACTTGAAACAGATGATTTGGATTTAACCACGGGCTTACAGGGTTGGTGTAAAGGGAGTATTAATCCTTTATCGTACCCCGAAGAGTATCTTACAGATCCTAATAGTTACTGGAAAGAATGGGACGACGCTATTCCCGTGGGTAAAATACAGCCCAATGCCCCTATTGTTTTGAGCTTTTCTAAAGCTATTGACCCAAGCACGGTAAATAGCGATACCTTTATCGTTGAAGAAGTCGATAGCCAAGGTAATAGCGCGAAGCCCATAAAAGGTAGTATTGAGATAAAAGGCGCCACACTAAAATTTTATCCTGAAACGGTGTGGCAAGAAAATCACTATTATCGTTATACGCTGAAGTCCTCTGGTTACAGAGAAGTTGGTGAGGAAGGCACGCTTGAGGAACGGTTTTCAATTATGCCTTCAGACTATAGTTGCGGTTTAGATGCTATATGCGGTATCGATGGTTTACCAGTACAAACTCGAATGTTAGGTACTCTGGTAGTAAAGGAGTTACAAGACAAAGAGATACTGTTTCCTTACCTAGCTATAAAAGGAGGGAATTATTCGATTGCTGGTGGGCCTGATTTTACTCAATATTTTGAGTCGTTACCTACTAATAATGTATTACAGCATTTTGTATCAGCACCAATCGCAGATACAAATAGAAACTTCTTTTTAGACAGGGAAAGCGAGGTTTGGGTAAGTGATCAAAGTGGAGAGGCTAGGTCAGACGAAATTTATACTAAGCCAGAAAAGGGTGTAAAAGATAATAAAGCGAAATTAATGACCTCACCTGTAGCAAATGAAATAACTCCAGATTGGGATTTTGCAGCTAATGGAAGCTTGCCTGCAGTTAACGGTATTACCATAGGTTGTCCCTATACCGATAAAAATAGTTGGACAGTCCCTTTTATCCCTAATTGCAGTGATGATGAGTTGACTCACACATTCTTAAATACTGCTCTCATAGCAGAGGTGGGGGAAAAATCGAAAAGCAATGATGAAGAAAGCATACCGGTTATTATTTGGCCTTCTCAAATAATAGGCACATCGGTGGATGTTAATGCGATAATATCTGTTTTTGCACCTGATACTAATGAAGATAATATTGCAGATAATTGGATGTTATTAGAATTAGTCCAATTAGACATAAAAGGCTTTACGGGCCCGCAAATCATGCGTATGCGTTATGCATTAGACGAGCATGGCAATAGAACACAGCCTATTCAAGGCGAAATAAGATTTGTAAACGATCAACCACAACTGTCCGCTAAAGTTGATTTATACCTAGATGTACCTTTCCTAGCTAGAGCTGGTATGGGATCCATAGATTATACACATTCGTTAACAAGTCAGCCTATTACAATGGAGCTAACAGGGCCTGTTGAATTTTTACCTGATGGGCGCATGCAAGTAATTCAATACAATCTTAATCCGATTAACCTAGATGTGGACTTGGGTATTGCTTCAGGTCATTACTTAGGTGGTTTTGGATTAGGTATTCCTAGCAAAGGCAGTATATTAACGTTGATTTCGGAGGTGATTAAATGAAATTTTAAAATAAATTATTAGTTTTTAATTAAAAATTAAAACAAATAGAAGGATTATAAAAATGAAAAATATAATTTCAATTACCGCAGCAACTGGTATTTTGTTTTTGGCAAACTCCGCTTTTGCCTGCACATCAGATACTCCAAACGAATGGGAGTGTTTGATCGAAGATACGGCTAACCCAGCGACTGCTATAAACTTAATTAACCAAGGTAAACAAGGGCCTTATACGTTTTCAGGAACAACTAAACTCAAAGCTGGTTTATTAAGTGCGACGTGCGATCTTACCTTAAATGGTTTGGTTGAAATGAAAGATGAGGCTACTAGCGGTGTTCCTGGTGGTGTAGTTTTCATCGAAGTAACAGGTGGAAGTATTGGAGGGGGCGGTACTTGCTCAATCTTGAGTTTAGGAAACTTTCCTTGGGAAGCAACACTAAATGGAACCCCAGGTATTCCAGGAGCGAATGGCGGTGATATAAGTCCGCCATTCGTAGGTTCCGCTGTCGCAGATATGAGTGGTATTGAGGTGCAGCCAGTTGCTTGTAGTGGCACATTACCAAATATAAGTTTTAATAACGGTAGTTCTGCAGGTGACCCATCGTATTTTGAATTTAATGGATCATTTGGAGGCTGTTCTGTTGAAGGAACTTTGCTTGCTGTTGATGGTGACGTAGACGCTTGGTAAAGCTTGTTGAGTAGAGTTCTATGAACGAAAGAGGAGGAATAGGAGAGCCTGTTGGCTCTCCTATTTTATTTAAGAAGGCGAATCCCCACCTAGTTATCATCCAGCACCGCATCGGCACCCAGCAGCGAGTTAGCATACGCATCAGTAATCTTCACCTTGGCAAAGCGCCCAATCAGGCTCAAATCACTGCTGCGGAAATTCACCACGCGGTTGTTTTCCGTGCGGCCCTGTAGTTGGCCTGGGTCTTTCTTGGCAAAACCTTCCACCAAAATACGTTGCTCTGTGCCTACCATGCGGCGGCTAATGGCTTGGGTGTTTTGAATAATGCGGCTTTGTAGAATCTGCAAACGCTCTTTCTTTTCTTCCATGGGCACGTCATCGGGCAAATCTGCCGCAGGGGTGCCTGGGCGCGCGCTATAAATAAAGCTAAAGCTGTGATCAAAGCCCACATCTTCAATCAGCTTCATGGTGTCTTCAAAATCTTTTTGCGTCTCGCCGGGGAAGCCAATAATAAAATCCGAAGAAATAGAAATATCGGGGCGGATTTTGCGTAAGCGGCGAATTTTCGACTTGTATTCAATGGCGGTATAAGGGCGCTTCATCATCGCAAGGATACGATCTGACCCAGCCTGTACGGGTAGGTGTAAGTGGTTGACCAGCTCCGGTATTTCCGCATACACATCGATAATGGCATCCGAAAACTCGGTGGGGTGGCTAGTGGTGTAACGAATGCGACCGATGCCAGAAATATCGCGCACAAACAGTAGCAGCTCGGCAAAATCCACTTCACGGCCTTTGCTATCCAGCCCACGGTAAGCGTTAACGTTTTGGCCAAGCAGGTTAACTTCGCGCACGCCAAGGTCCGCTAAGTGTTTGATTTCATCTAGCACGCTTTCTAGTGGGCGGCTGATTTCTTCACCGCGAGTGTAAGGCACCACACAGAAACTGCAGTACTTGGAGCAGCCTTCCATAATGGAGACAAACGCGGTGGGGCCATTTACCGAGGGCTCGGGCAAACGGTCAAACTTCTCAATTTCAGGGAAGCTAATATCCATGGCCAGTTGGCTAGATTCACCCGCTTGTTTGAGCAATGTAGGCAAGCGGTGCAAGGTTTGTGGGCCAAATACCACATCCACGTAGGGGGCACGCTTTTTGATCAGCTCGCCTTCTTGGCTGGCCACACAGCCGCCCACGCAAATCAATAAATCAGGTTTTTTGTTTTTCAATAATCGCCAGCGGCCTAATTGGTGAAACACCTTTTCTTGTGCTTTTTCGCGAATAGAGCAAGTGTTAAGAATCAGCACATCGGCGTCTTCGGCATTATCCGTGGGCGTTAAACCATGGGAGTTTTCTAACAAATCGAGCATACGCGCAGAGTCGTATTCGTTCATTTGGCAACCATGGGTTTGAATGAAAAGCTTACCTGACATGAAATTTCCACAATTGAGTTAAAGAGTTTTGCGCGCGCATTATAGCGCGCAAGCGTATGTGCTTGCCATGGTGCTTTTGACTGACATCAATTTAAGCCTTGGCTGATACCGTTTTTCCTGCGCATGGCTACGCTGAACTTATGTGTTGTGGGAGGGCTTATGCGTTGGCTGAAGGTGTTGTGGTTTGTTGGTGGAGCGCTGCTACAGGGTTGGGTGTGGGCGTGCTCTCAAGTGGTGGAAACGCCGCGCCCCTTACCACCTGCGGCAGAGCATGAGTGGGCCTTTGTGAGCCAAAACCTTTGGCATTTTAACGATGAGATTAGCGTTAAGCGCTTGCAGGCAGTGGCCGCTTATGTGCGTGATCACTTACAAAGCCCGCACTTTTTAGCGCTACAAGAGGTGGGTTCCCACGACATATTGCAGCAGCTCGCTGATGTGATTAAGGGGCAGGGCGGGCCTCACTATGAAACTTGGCTTATTCCTGGGCCTGATGCGGGCAGCATGCATCTGGGTGTGATGGTGCGCGCCCCTTTGCAGGTTAAACAGGTGAAAACCTTGATCGATGAACAGGGTAGCCGTACGGCGCTTAGTGTGTATCAGCGCCCACCCTTATTGGTGGAACTAGAAACACCAAAGATAACGATAGTGAATGTGCATCAACGCAGCGGTATGGGTTTACCGCAAAAACAAGTGGTGGAGCAGCGCTATAAACAAGCTGCATTATTGTTTGAGTGGATCGAAAGTACTTACGAAGCAGGGCAGGAAGTAATGCTGCTCGGCGATGTGAACAGCCACTTAACAGCGGATGTATTTGGCGAACCCTTTTCTTTGCTGAACCGCTGGCCCTTGCATAATGCATGGCAATTACTGCCCGAAGAGGAGCGTTTTAGTTATATTTATCGTTGTGAGCGCCAAGCGATTGACCATGTATTTGTTACCCCAAAACTTTGGCAGCGCGTGCAAAAAGCCGTGGTGAGTCGCGGCAATGCGGGCCGATACCGGCCCTTGTATCAAAGCCAAGGCGTTAAGGTGGTATCAGATCACGATGCGGTGGGGGTGTATTTGCACCAAGATTTATAACCAGCGTCGTACCTTGGTCGAATACTGTTGCCACTGTTCGCCAAAGTGTTTGGCGAGGGCAGCTTCTTCTCCCTTTATCACATGCTCTTGCACGGCGTAGCACACAAAGGGCAAGGTCAGTAGCATGCCTGGGCTAAATTGAGCTAACGCACAAGCCAAGTGCAGTAACGAAAAGCTCACATACATGGGGTTGCGCGTAATGCGGTAAGGCCCTGTGGTGACTAAAGTGTTGGCGCGGCGATAAGGAAGCACTGTGGTGTTGTGCCGTTTAAAAGCCCACAAAGCAGCAAGTACCAATAATATACCGAGCGCAGCAGCTATTGCGGCGACGGCATACAAGGCAGGCCATTGAGGCAGTTGCCACTTGATCACTCGATCGAGGCTGTAGCCAAAAAACAAACCCGTTAAATAAAATAAGGGTGGCGGGAGGCGCAGGGGAGTGTTTTGTTCAGCAGACATAGGTTTCCTTTCAATATAATTTGATGGAGCGAGCAAAGTAGTAGCGATTTTTATTGTAGGCTGCCACAGTAATACGTAATCCTTGTGGGGTTAAACCATACTAACTCATGCTGTTAAGGCCAAGATACCTATGCCCAATAAATTCTATGTGATTGATACCAACGTGCTCATTCATGACCCGAAAGCCGTGCTGAGTTTTGAAGAGCATGGCGTTATTGTTCCCATGACGGTGCTGGAGGAGCTCGATAAATTAAAAGTCGGCAAGTCACACATCGCCGCCGATTGCCGCGCTGCTATTCGTTTGATTGATAACTTGCTTGGTAATGCCAGTACCCAGGCCATAGAGGAGGGAGTAGGGATTGCGCGCGGGCCCGAAGGCAATAGCGGCACCTTATCCGTGCTTATGCCGCGTTCGCAAAACCCTGAAGTGCTGCCAGGGCATATTAACGATAACCGTATTATTAATGATGTGTTGGCGCTAAAAAGTGCCAAACCCAAACACCGTTACATATTGGTGAGCAAAGATATCAATATGCGCTTAAAAGCACGGGCGTCGGGTATTGAGGCGGAGGATTACCATAACGACCAACTTGTTTCTGATGTGAAGCAGTTATCGCTGGGCTTCTTTGAGCTGGAAGGTTCCTTTTGGGACCGTATCCACCATGTGGATACCAAGCAAGAAACGGGTAATACTTGGCATCGTTTGATTACTCAGGAAGTGCTAGATGCGGTGGGTGAAGAAGCCGTGTTCCCCAACCAGTGCATTTTAGATGAACAAGGCTTTGTGGGGCGCATTATTGATGTGAATCCTGAGCATTTAGTGTTACGCCACTTGTTGCCTGAGCAGTTGATGGAGCAACAAGCATGGGGGCTGGAGCCGCTTAACATCCACCAAGCCATAGCGCTGAACTTTTTACTCGATCCTGAAATTCATTTGGTTACGCTCACGGGTTCTGCGGGTTCTGGTAAAACAATTTTGGCTCTTGCAGCAGCCATAGAAATGACCATTGAGCAGCAGCGGTTTAATAAAATTATTGCCACTCGTTCCACACCGCCTTTGGCAGAGGAGCATGGATTTCTGCCAGGCACAGAAGAAGAGAAAATGGACCCCTGGCTTGGCGCCATTAACGATAATATTGAAGCGCTGCATTTATATGATGAAAACCCCACCGCAAGCATTCAATACGTGAAAGAAAAAGCCAATATTCAGTTTAAAGCGCTTAACTATATTCGTGGCCGCAGCTTTCAAAAATCGCTCATTATTATTGACGAAAGCCAAAACCTAACGCCGCACCAATTGAAAACCATTATTACGCGGGCAGGCGAGGGCAGTAAGGTGGTGTGTTTGGGGAACTTGGCACAAATCGATACGCCCTATTTAAGCCCCACCAGTTCTGGGCTCACTTATATGATAGAGCGTTTTAAGGGTTTTCCTTTGAGTGCGGGTATACAGCTGCAAGGTGTGCCACGTTCTGTGCTGGCAGAATACGCGGAAGCTAATTTATAGCGCGGCGAGTGTATTCGGGGAATCGGCGGCGCCAGGCTTCAAAGCCGCCGATTAAACTGTACACGTGCTCAAACCCTTGGCGTTGAAATTCTGCCACGGCATAACGACTCACTGAGCCGTTGTAGCAATACAAAATAATATCAGCACTTTTTGAAGCAGAAGCATAAAACTCAGTCACATTTTCGTTGCACACATGCACGGCATCTGCGATGGCGCTAAAGCGAAAGCTTTGCGCATCACGCAGATCCACAAAATAGCGGTGTTCTGCCTGCAGCCAGAGTTCCGCTAGTTCGTGATCTATCTCATAGGGCTTAACTTTGCGGCGTCGGCGCATCTTTTTGTTGGTTGGTTTGTTGCTGCTTGCTGTGGCTAGTGCGTCGTCGGGTTGGACGGCCTCGGCGACGATTACTGCCTGGCTCTCGGTTGCTTAAGTTAGCCACCGGCGTGAGCAGACTTTCTGGCGGATAGGTAATGTTGAGCTTCATGTCGATGGCTTTTTCAAGTTCAGGCAACAAGAAGGCATCATCTTCACAAGCAAA
>Ga0209487_1001711_pt1 | contig 18320 bp, 12 predicted proteins | sample Poulit2012_FD_187524 | JGI IMG/M metagenome (GOLD analysis project Ga0209487, IMG submission 187524) | Agricultural soil microbial communities from Georgia to study Nitrogen management - Poultry litter 2012 (SPAdes) (version 2) | ecosystem: Environmental > Terrestrial > Soil > Agricultural land...
ATTTTCGATTACCAATAATTAAATGGTCCAAAAGTTCGATACCAATCATTTTTCCAGATTCAACCAATCGCCTTGTTACGTGGATGTCTTCTTGAGAAGGAGTCGGGTCACCAGAAGGATGGTTATGAGCTACAATGATTGAGGCCGCAGAACGCTTAACTGCCTCTCGAAACACTTCGCGAGGATGAACGATTGATGCATTTAAACTCCCTATAAATATAGTTTGTCTGTGAATGATTTGATTTTTAGTATTTAAAAAGAGCGTTACGAAATGTTCTTGATTAAGACTTCGCATTTCTTCCATCACATAGTCTGCACCATCTTCGGGCGAGCGAATAACATATCGTTCTTCTGGTTTATACTCATTCATTCGTTTTCCAAGTTCGATAGCAGATAAAATCAAGACACCTTTGGCATTACCAATCCCTTTTATAGCTGTTAATTCCTCTATTGTTGCGTCCCTTAATAAATTCAACCCTTCAAAATGCATGAGTACTCGATTTGATAAGGCCATCACTGATTCTTGTTTCGTCCCCGTACCAAGTAATATTGCAAGCAATTCTTGATTGGAAAGATGGCTTGATCCAAATTTTAACATACGTTCTCTCGGTCTGTCTCCTTTTGGCACATCTTTAATCATAATAGGTTGCACACTTATCATTTCCCCTCTAAATAGTATGATGGCTTGATCATAGCGAAAGGAAAGCTTTCAGACAACCTGATAAGTATGTAATTTAGTAGACAAATTTATCTTAATTTGCATATTTCCAATCATATAAATAGCTTTTTGGTAAAAATAACACACTAAAAAACGCATTACTATAATAAATCCCTTAAATAGACTAACAAAGTGTGATCAGTTTTTCATTTCTCTATAAAAAGCTCATATTGAAGCCACATCTTTAATAAATCTTCTTGTGTAAATGAACGGCCATCTTCTTTAACTTTATTAAAAATCGCTTGAATAGATTCCTTAAAACTTTCTAGTGAAGCAGAATCGTCCGGTAAATCTGCAAGCAACTTTTCCAAACTACTTATGGAATCATTTTCCTGTTCATCTAATTCTTGTATAGAAGATGTTAGCAAATTTTGAAATGAATTTATCCACTCTTTTTCATTACTAGTCAGACTTATTTCACGGGCTGGCGTTGCCCACTCTTTAACAAATACCTCCAAATCTTCTTCTTCGATTCTACTTGCTAATTTCTCTCCTTTTTCTAATGTATGAGCTACTCCTAATAATAAAAAGTATTCGTTCTCACGTGGCCAAATCATCGTAGGAATATCATTTTCTTGATATTCTCGAGCGAATTCTTCGGCATTTTCTTCACTTGAAAAAACGCCACCTTGCAAGATATATGCTTGTATAATCGGTAATTCAATATTATCTTTATCTTCAATTTCATCATCTTTTTCAGACGCTTTATCTAAATTTACTACAGGATTATTACCCGGGGTCGCCATGCCATTATCAATTGTTCCAAAGATTTTCAACATAACAAATCCAAATATCGATCCAACTATCAACGCTAGCGAAATTGTGGTTATCAATGGTTTGAATTTTATAATCAATTTTTTCCCTTTATTTGAACCAACACTTTTCTTTTTTTCGCGCTCATTAGTAAAATGATTTGTTCTTTCCACAGTCGCAGCTACTTCGTCTTTGATCGATCGATTCCATTTTGCTTTATTTACCTCTTTGTCCATTTTTTTACCATTCATCTTTACAATTGGTTTTCGTCTATGTGTCACGCTTCCCACTCACTTTACTAGTTTAGTTTGTCAATAAGTCTAGCATAAATAGTATAAAAAAGAAGGCGAAGATTGTCAGTGAAACATAACTTTATTTCTACAAAAAATGCAGTTCATATAATTATCGTAAATAATCATCTCTTCGCATCTTTTCTCTAACTTGAGAGATAAAATTTAATGATCCTGTTATAAAATAAACGGTATTAGGATCAGTTGTGTGGTAAAGAATATCTGAAAGTTGTTCTTCCCAGTCATTCACTACTTGGATGTTCTCCCTTGTGCTATACTTACTTAACTCGTCCATACCTGCTGCTCGCTCGTGTTCAAAGGACGTTAAAGTGATGGACTTAAAATATGGGATGCATTGTCTAATCATTTGATCAAGATCTTTATCTTTAAATACCCCAAAAAGTAGATGTTTCTCAGCATATTTATAATGGCTTGAAATTGTATTTAATAATGTTTCAATACCGGCTGGATTATGAGCACCATCTAAGATAATCGTTGGATCATTATATATGAGTTCAAATCTACCTGGGATGGATGCGAGTCCTAATGCTGTCTGTACTGTGTCCCATTCAATGGAATAACCATATTCTTCAAGTATATTTAAAGCTTGAAGAGCAATGGAGCAATTCTCCACCTGATGTATTCCACTCATTTTTAGTGTAATGGGGAGAACTGTTTCATCATCATGCCAGATAAAGCTTTCTCCTTCTTGCTTCACTTCTATCTTGGAATATGCAAATTCATCGTCCAATTTATATAGTGGTGCGTTTTTTGATCTAACCTCTTGTAAAATGATTGTTTCTACGCTTGATTGCATTTTGCCAATAACTACTGGTATATTATCTTTAATAATACCGGCTTTATGTGTCGCTATTTGTTCTATATCATTACCCAAGTATGTCGTATGATCTAAACTTACACTCGTAATAATAGAGATTAGGGGATTTACACAGTTGGTTGCGTCTTCTCGTCCACCCATGCCAACTTCAATTAATGCAATATCAACGAATCTGGAGAAATAAATAAACCCTACCACCGTTATAATTTCAAACTCAGTTACATGGAACCCCTGTTCATCCATTTGTTGTATACTGGGAAGAATCGTATTAAGTATATTTATAAAGTGGTCTTCCTCGATCATTTGATCGTTTATAAACAAATGACCGGTGAGGCCAGTCATGCTTGGTGAAGTAAAAACACCAACCTTATATTCATTAGCAATAAGTGCATTTTTCATAAAATTTAACGTGGATCCTTTACCATTCGTACCGGCTATGTGGATGGCCTTTATTTTGTCTTGTGGATTATCAAGCTTATTTAACAATTGTTTTATTCTATCAAGGCCAGGCTTAATCCCGAATTTTTTTCGATTATAAAAAAAAGCATCAACTTGACCCATATTTTCGAACATAGTTACACCACTTTTCACTTTTTAAACTAAACTGAGTATAGCAATAGATTGATGACTCTATCAAATTTACATGAAAGGGACAAGATAATAATGCATGGATGGATTATTTATAATGGTAATTTACCAGGTAATAAATTTTTAGATTTTGCAGAAATGCTACAAACAGCTGCAATTCGAAATAAACATGACGTTCAAATTTATAAAAATAACGATTTGTTAAGTGTTTTGGATCAGTCTCACTTAACCTTACTTTGTAATAATAACTTAACATTACCTGAGTATGTCATTTTTACAGATAAAGATATTTATTTAGCAAGACAACTAGAATTACTAGGTATTCCTGTTTTTAACTCAGCAGAATCCATAGCTATTAGTGATGATAAAATTGCAACATATCAGCAACTCGCCGCGAATCGTCTACCCATACCAAGAACAATTATAGCTCCAAAGGTTTTTACTAGTCACAAAGAAAGCTCATTGAATGTTGATGCTGTTATCGAAGAATTAAATTTACCATTAATTGTAAAGGAGTCATTTGGTTCTTTTGGTGAACAAGTCTATTTAATACATACGAAAGAAGAACTTGTTAAAAAGATGGACACCCTACACTGTAAAGCATATATTTTCCAGGAATTTATCCACACGAGTTACGGAAAAGACTTAAGACTTCAGGTTGTTGGCGATAGAGTCGTTGCAGCTATGGTGCGTACTTCTAGAGATGATTTTCGTGCCAATATTACGAGTGGCGGCAAAATGAATTCATATCAACCAACAAAAGTAGAAGAAGAGCTTGCTATCGCAGGCACGAAGGCAATTGGTGCAGACTTTGCCGGTGTCGATCTTTTATTTGGTGAAGATGGTCCACTTATTTGTGAAATTAATTCGAATGCTCATATCCGCAATATATATGACTGTACAAATATTAATGCGGCTGACTTTATTATTGAATATATCGAAAGAACAATATAGAAATGTGAGATGAGTTGTTATGCAAACGGGATGGTTAATCTATTCGAAATCAGACGCAAAAGAAAATAAATCATTTATTAACTGGTGCATGGAAGAAGCCTCTCTACAAGATATCAATTTAAAGTTAGTATTACATGAAGATATTGAAATAGGTGTCATATCAAATCAATTATCTTGCCAAATTAATGGTCAACCAACTAATTTACCCGATATTGCCATTGTAAGAACAATTGACTTTTTACTAAGTCTGCAACTTGAGGCGATGGGTGTCAATGTCTTTAACTCTTCAGAAGTTTCAAAGGTGTGTAACAATAAAGCGTTGACTCATTTTATGATTCGAAAACTCAATGTTCCCATGCTTGATACTTTATTTATTAAAGCAGAGAACTTAACTAATCAGCCACCAATGAGTTACCCTTTTGTTGTTAAAGATGCTGAAAGTCGTGGAGGGAAACACGTTTATTTAATCAAAAATCAAGTAGAGTGGACGAAGAACTTGACTCTACTTTCATCCAACAAATTAATTATTCAGTCGTGTAACGTCCAACTAGGAAAAGATTTACGCGTGTTCGTTGTAGGCAAAAAAATCATCGGTGGTGTGTTACGCCAAAGTACAACAGATTTTAGAGCTAACTTTAAACTAGGAGGTTCGGCTGTTTGGTATGATTTAAGCTCACATGAAGAACAGATAATCAATAAAATTATTAGTCATTTTGACTTTGGAATGGTGGGCATTGACTTTTTAATCGATCATAAGGGTGACTTGCTCTTCAACGAAATAGAAGACGTTGTCGGTTCAAGAATTCTTAGTAAAGTCTCTAATAAAAATATTGTCCGAGAATATATGACCTATATTAAAAATCGACTATACTCTAGACATTAAAATCTCTTGTATAGTTGATATATTATGCGCAGTAAGTCTTTCTAAGACTAATCACAAATTTGTGGAGCTTAGAAAGGTGTTAGGTTGTTTTCCGCTCCAGACCATTGCTTTCCGCGGGCACGGCTTCAGCCTCCTCGAGAAAACCGTATGTGCGCCTGCGTCTTCTAGTAACGCTACGCAGTAGGCTTCCTCGGCGCAAGGGATCAAAGAAGATTATTCAAGTAGTACCCTCTCTGCGGGGTCTTCAGACTCGTGGGACTGCACTATCGTCCCATCGAAAACCATTTGCTGTTCCCGCAGGAGTCAATGGTCTTCCGCTCCAAACAACCACCATAATAGAAGTTGTTACATTAATCAAAGAGAAATTATAATTGTAGCGAAGGAAATACGCGGAGACTCCTGTGGGAGCTGAGGCCTAGATGAGACCCCGCACAGCGTAGCTCGAGGAGGCTCATCAGCCGCCCACGGAAAGTGAAGCGTATTTCCGTAGCGACGGTTTACCAATTTTTTTAGTGAAAAGTGTTAAATTACTGCACATCATATGAATTTTATGATTTTGTTGAAATTCATATTAGAATTTTTTGGATATAAAAAACAACAACAAAAATCAGCTAGGGATTCTGTTGTTGCTTTTTTATTTTTGTTATCCTTTCAACTCAGCTAGGCGCGCTTTTACTTTCGTCTGTTTGTCTAGATAATCTAATTCTTTTCTTCTTTCTTCATTGACTACTGCTTCTGGGGCTTTACTAACAAAGCCTTCATTTGATAACTTTTTCTGAACTCTTTCAACTTCTTTCGTCCATTTATCTAATTCTTTCTCAAGCCGCTCAATTTCTTTATCAAAATCAATCAATCCTTCAAGCGGTAAGAAAAGTTCTGCTCCAGTCACCACAGCACTCATAGCTTTTTCAGGAACATCAATGTCGCTAGCGATGACCAATTTACTTGGATTACAGAAACGCTCAAGATAATGACGCTCACTTTCAAGCTCCCTAACAATAGCTTCATCCTCAGCTTGAATGAGGAGTTGAATTTCTTTTGACATTGGCGTTTCTACCTCTGCACGTATATTTCTTACAGATTTAATGATCGATACAAGGCGGTCCATTTCCTGAGCAGCTTTTTTATCATGAAAAGATTCTTCAACCTCAGGCCATTTAGCTACAGTAATCGACTCACCTTCATGAGGCAATTGCTGCCAAATCTCTTCCGTAATAAACGGCATATAAGGATGAAGCATCCGCATTGTCATATCAAGAACATGTGCAAGTACAGAGCGGGTTGTCTTCTTCTTTGTTTCGTCTTCACCATATAGCGGAAGTTTTGCCATTTCAATATACCAGTCACATAAATCATCCCAGATGAAGTTATACAAATAACGACCCGCTTCACCAAACTCATATTTATTTGTATTCTTAGTCACATGGTCAATCGTGTCATTAAGACGTGTTAAGATCCATTTATCAGCAAGTGACAGGTCACCCGTTAAATCAATATCTTCATAACTAAAACCTTCCATATTCATTAAGGAAAAACGAGAAGCATTCCATACTTTATTCGCAAAGTTCCACGTTGCTTCAACCTTTTCCCAGTGGAAGCGAAGATCTTGACCCGGTGTAGAACCTGTGAGTAAAAAGTACCTTAATGAATCTGCTCCATATTTCTCGATTACTTCCATCGGATCCACTCCATTTCCAAGAGACTTACTCATTTTGCGTCCCTCGGCATCACGGATTAATCCATGGATCAATACATCTTTAAATGGCGCTTTTTCTGTAAATTCTTTCGCTTGGAAAATCATTCGAGCAACCCAGAAGAAAATAATATCATAACCTGTAACAAGCACATCAGTAGGAAAATAACGCTTGAAATCCTCACTGTCTTTATCGGGCCAACCCATAGTAGAAAATGGCCATAATGCGGAAGAGAACCATGTATCTAGAACATCTTCGTCTTGTTCCCAGTTTTCAATATCTTCAGGTGCTTCAGTACCAACATAGAGCTCATTTGTTTCTTTATGATACCATGCTGGAATACGATGCCCCCACCATAATTGACGTGAAATACACCAATCACGGATATTTTCCATCCAATGTAAATAAGTTTGTTCAAATCGTTCAGGAACAAAGTTTACTTTATCCTCTGTCTTTTGCAATTCTACAGCTGCATCAGCAAGTGGCTGCATTTTTACAAACCATTGGGTCGAGAGATATGGTTCTACAACAGCTCCGCTTCGTTCCGAATGACCGACTTGGTGAAGTCTTTCTTCGATTTGAAACAAGACGCCCTGCTCTTTTAAGTCATCGACTATTTGTTTTCTACATTCAAAACGATCGAGTCCTTGGTAGTCTCCAGCATTTTCGTTCATGGTTCCATCTTCATTCATGACAAGGACACGTTCAAGATTATGGCGGTTTCCAATTTCGAAGTCATTTGGATCGTGGGCAGGTGTAATTTTTACCGCACCAGACCCTAATTCCATATCAACATATTCATCAGCTACAATTTTAATTTCTCGGCCAACAATCGGTAAAATAACAGTTTCACCGATTAAATCTTTATAACGATCATCATCAGGATGAACAGCGACTGCCGTATCACCTAACATTGTCTCTGGTCTCGTGGTTGCAATTTCGATTGTTTTGTCACTGTCTTTAATTGGATAACGCATATGATAAAATTTACCCTGAACTTCTTCATAGATTACTTCTATATCAGAAAGTGCAGTTTTTGTCTGTGGATCCCAGTTAATAATATATTCCCCACGATAAATTAGTCCTTTTTCATATAACTTTACAAACACTTCACGCACGGCTTGAGACAAGCCCTCGTCTAGAGTAAAACGTTCCCTTGAATAATCTAAGCCTAGACCTAATTTCTCCCACTGGGAACGAATAAATCCAGCATACTCTTCTTTCCATTCCCAAACTGTTTCTAAAAATTTTTCACGACCTAGATCATAGCGATTTCGACCTTTTTCCTTTAATTTAGCCTCCACTACTGATTGGGTAGCAATCCCAGCGTGATCCATTCCAGGTAACCACAAGACATCATAACCTTGCATTCGCTTCATGCGAGCAACTGTGTCCTGCATTGTCGTATCCCACGCATGTCCTAAGTGAAGTTTTCCAGTGACATTTGGTGGGGGAATGACAATTGAAAAGGGTTCTTTGTTCTGATCCCCTGTCGCTTCAAAATACTTGCCATCGAGCCAAAACTTATAACGCCCTTGCTCCACATCTTGGGGATGATATTTTGAGGGCAGTGCCATTTTTCCTTTTTCCTCCATTTTAATTCCTCCTAATATAATTAATTTTTAATGATATTACAGTAATCACCACAAATTTCATTAAAACAAAAAAGCCTTTTTGCCCTATAAAAGGACGAAAAGACTTTGATTTCCGTGGTACCACCTTTGTTTACAAGCGTCTATACGCTGTACACTCTGCTTTGTTAACGGTTTATAACCGGCCTTTTCTATTGAAAGAACTTAAAGTAAATAAGTCCTTTTGTTCAAAATAGGCTGCTACAGGGCGACCTTCCAAAATTCGAACCTAGGAATTTCTCAGCAATTCATTCCTCTCTGTTTTAGGTTTCTCTTTGTACTCTTCCCTATCATTGCATTTGTTTATTTTAGTTATATACTTATATCTTTTGTTCCATTGTTTCACGAAACAACTATGCGTATACATATTATATTAGAAAGTATGTAAAAAGTGAAGTGTTTTATAGTAAACATGTAAAATCACCAATAAAGGAGGAAGATTCTTTGGCACGTTTTTATCGTTATCGTCTACCCCCATGGGCTCGCCAATGTCTGATAGTTATCGAAAGAGTTACATTACCCATTATGATTTTCCAGTTAATTCGCACATTGTTTTTCCCCACAACATTTGATGTTTTGTTACTAGGTCTCCTGATTGGGTTATTCATCGCTTTTTATCTTGAATGGATTTAACTTTCGAGATCATCCAAATCATCTAATAGGAAATCATCTTCTTTTGTCTCCACATATTCAGCAATCTTCAAACCAAGCATAAGAATTCGGTAAGTTTGCTGTAATTGAATAATTTGATTAATCATTGAATAATGTGAAGGGTTTCTGTTTAAATAGTTTTTAACAATAGAAAGGTATTCTCGACAGTCAAGTAAAAAAATAACTAATAAATAAAGCTCATCTATTTCAAGTTCATTTTCTTGTAAGTATACTTCAAATAGGTCAATTAAAGGATCTGGTTCAATAAGTGATTCATTAACGATACTACTAAATAAAGACGTTAAATCTATAATTGCGTTATCATATTTCGCATTCTCCCAGTTAATAATGTAGAGATGATCCGATTGAATAAGATGCTCTCTTTTCAAATTGCCATGGCATAAACTAAGGTTCCATAACGACGTCTCATCCCTGTCATTCATAAAGCGATCGACAAATGAATTTAAAACACTAAATATATTCTCTAGGCTGATAAATTGACTACAAATTAATAGTTCAAAAGGAGACATATATTTACTCTTCTCAAACTGTTGAACTGACTTAGATAAAAACTGCAAGTTGCTTTCATTAGAGTTTTGGTATTCTATAAATTGTTGTTTGGTTTTATCACTTGGTATCGTGGTGGTGAATTTTGTACGTTGATGAATTTGTCCAATATATTTAAAAAGCAATTCAATATTCAATTCCTGATTGTTTTCTTCAATCCAAGGCATTAGATAAAGGACATGGCTATCTTTCAGTGTATATAGCGCATTGTCTGTCGTTAAATATACAGGTAAAACACCAGGTAAGTTTCTATGGTTTGCTTGATGCAAGACTTGTTGCCAATTCGTTAATGACGTTGATGTCATAGAGGAGTTTTTTAACGCAAACTCCGTGACTCCATCAGTTACTTTAAACATCTTTCTTGTTACATGATCTATATCAACGGGATGTATACCATAGTCACTCATTATTTGTTCAATCAATTTTAACACCCCAACATATGGAACCCCTTGATTTTAACTCCAAGGGGTTCTTAGTCTGATTATGTTTATTTTTATTTAACATTATTTTTTCTTATACGGAATATACAATAATTCACCTTGTGAAATGGCATCGTCAGCTAATCTATTTTGTTTGGCTATATGCATAGAAGTGGTTTCATACCTCTCCGCTATAGATTCAAGCGTATCATTTTCTTGCACAATACAAAGACGCATCTGTGTATAGTTTTCTTCTTCATCTCTGAACATACCTGTTAGATATCTTAAATCCGTTTTATCACCTGAACTGCTGCTTTCCATTAGGGTACTTGATTCATCCGTCTCAGAAGAAATCGAAATGTCTTCGTGGCTACTTGATTCAATACTAGCATTTTGGTTAAAGAACTCAGCCAAGGTTTGGCTATGTTCTTTTTTCCAGCGAGGGCCTTCAGATTCTGCTTCGTCCTTCTTATGTTCTAAGGATTCTTCTTGAACTTCCTCTTCTGGTTGGGGTTCTACCTGCTGTTCAACTTCTTGTCTCTTTACCTCTTCCACTGCATTTTCGACTAATGTTTCTTCAATTATTTCTTCTTCATCTGCCTCCTCGGATTCTTCTCTCTTTTTTAGTTCAAACTCAAATGTTTCATCTAAGACATCTTCTTGATTAGGCTCTTCATCAGTACTATGTGACATGTCATATTCCTGTCGCTCTTCTTCTACGTCACCATCATTAATGCCGTGAATTTCTATTGTTGACATCAAATTAAATTGTTCCGGCTCTGGTAATTCATAATCAAAGAAAGCGATACGCACCGTCACATCTTCTAAATTATTCACACGATAAGTCGGTACAGAAATCTCAACAGGAAATCGGTGATTAAATTCAGAAACGTCTTCACTCATATCAACGACTTCTTCAATATATCTCTTGGCTTGATGATAATCTTCTAAAGAAAGAGAATCGTCATGATTGCTTGGTAAAGATAGCTTTTCGTACTCTCCCTTTAATTCAACGACACCCCTTATGGATATATAATCTTCAAACGATTGAATAGATATATCAGGATCAAGCGAGACCCCTTTAATTTCCGCTACTTCCTGTCCTTTTTCAAAAAATAATGACTCGTTTAATTCAAAACTGAAAACAGATTGCTCATTATTCAAGTCATATCCTCCCTTCTTTATATGACAATAGTATTCTAGTTATCTAAATTATCTATATGTTGTTTAACATGAGGATATGCTTGTCAATGGAACAAAACTCAGATTGCTAATTATTAATTGAAACTTTATAGTGGTATATAACGTAAATGAGTTAGAATTGATTTAATGTTCTATTTTAGTGTTTTAAGGGGGGAATAATTTGAAAAGACAAAACTTTTTTGTAGGCTATTTGTTCATTGGGATTGGAGTGTTTTTTCTTTTAAAACAATTAAAAATACCGATCTTTACAGATTTTTATTCATGGCCCACTTTATTAATTATAATTGGCTTGGCATTACTTATATACAGCTACCGCCTAAAAGAATACCAAAGTTTATTCAGTGGAACTCTTATTTTGGGTTTAGGTCTTCATTTTCACGGAATGGCACATTATGACTTTTGGATAAATCATTGGGCTATGTATACATTAATTATAGGTATTGCTTTTATAATAAGATCCTTAAAAACAAAAAAAGGTTTTCTACTAGGTTCAGCCTTTGTTATCATTTCCTTAATTATTATTTTTTCAATTAAGCTTCCTGCCTGGTTTGACTGGGTCTACCATCTACTTAGTTACATTGAAGCTTATTGGCCAATAGCCTTAATTATTTTAGGTATTTATTTCTTAGTCAGAAAAAAATAATCCAACACTATTGGTTGGATTATTTTTTTACTACTAAGCATTTATATAATTTTTAATAATGGTCCATGCTTTGTCCTTACCTTCTCCTGTTTCAGCAGAAAATGGGATAACGACATCAGCGTTTTCAACTTGAAATGTTTGTTTAGTACGCTTTAGATACTTGTTCCGTTTGCTTTTCGTTACTTTGTCAATTTTAGTAGCGATTATAATAACGGGCAGATCGTAATACTTCAAATAATCATACATTTGAATATCATCATTTGTAGGTGCATGTCGACTATCTGTGACAAGTATAACAGCTTTTAATGAATCTCTTGTTTGGAAATACTCTTCCATCATCGTGCCCCATTTTTTTCGTTCAGCTTTGCTGATTTTTGCATAACCATATCCAGGTACGTCAACAAAATAAAATAAGTCATTAATAGTGTAAAAATTTAACGTCTGAGTTTTACCTGGTTTTGAAGAGGTTCTCGCTAAACTTTTACGCTGGATTAATTTATTAATAAATGATGATTTCCCGACATTTGACCGACCCGCTAAAGCAATTTCAGGAAGATTATCTTCTGGGTATTGACGTTGGCTAACAGCACTAATTACTAAGTTTGCCTTATTTACTTTCATTTTTTTTCTCCGCTAATGCATGTTTTAATACTTCATCCAGGTGCTTAACTTTAATAAATGTTAAATCCTTACGTACGCTCTCGGGAATATCATCAACATCCTTTTCATTTTCCGAGGGAATAATAATTTTGGTAATCCCAGCGCGATGAGCACTTAGAGATTTTTCTTTTAATCCGCCAATTGGTAGAACTCGACCACGTAATGTAATTTCTCCGGTCATAGCTACTTCCTTTATAACAGGCCGGCCCGTTAATGCCGATACAAGCGCTGTTGCCATAGTAATCCCCGCTGAAGGACCATCTTTAGGTGTCGCACCTTCAGGAACGTGGATATGAATATCATATTTCTCGTAAAAGTCGGAATCAATCTGAAGTTCATCAGTTCGTGATCTAATATAGCTAAACGCAGCCTGCGCAGATTCGCGCATGACCTCGCCTAATTTACCTGTTAACGTTAACTTTCCTTTTCCAGGATAATGAGAAACTTCTATAGAAAGGGTATCGCCACCTGCAGCTGTATAAGCAAGTCCTGTGGCAGTACCTACTTGATCTTCTTGTTCCATTTGTCCATACCTAAATAATGGCTTTCCCAACAATTCTTCTAAACGGTTAACAGTTACAATCACTCGTTTTTGCTTATCTGAAACGATAATTTTAGCCGCTTTTCTGCAGAGGGTTGCTAGTTGTCTTTCCAATCCTCGTACGCCCGCCTCCCGAGTGTACCTGCGAATTAACTTTAATAGAGCATCGTCGCGAATCTGTAGGTTAGATTTTTCCAGACCATTCTCTTTTAATTGCTTAGGCAGTAAATGATCTTTTGCAATATGGAGTTTTTCCACTTCTGTATAACCTGCGATAGAAATTAGCTCCATCCGGTCAAGCAGAGGACGTGGTATATTATTTATATAATTTGCAGTAGCAATGAATAGCACTTGAGACAGATCATATGTCTCTTCAATAAAATGATCACTGAAGTTACTATTTTGCTCTGGATCTAAAACCTCCAACATTGCAGAAGAAGGATCTCCACGAAAATCATTGGACATTTTGTCAATTTCATCTAAAAGAAACACTGGATTAATTGTTTCAGCTTTTTTCATTCCCTGAATAATTCTACCCGGCATAGCTCCAATATAGGTGCGCCTGTGACCACGTATTTCCGCTTCGTCTCTAATACCTCCTAGAGAAATTCTTACAAAGTTTCTATTAATTGATTTGGCGATTGACTTTGCTAAGGAGGTTTTACCCACGCCAGGTGGTCCGACCAAGCAGAGTATTGGGCCTTTGGTTGAGTCTGTTAATTTCTTGACTGCTAAATACTCTAAAATTCGTTCTTTCACCTTGTCTAAACCATAATGATCTTCATCAAGAACTTTTTGAGCATGCTTGATTTCAAGCGTATCTTCCGATTTTTCAGTCCATGGAAGTGAGACCAGCCATTCTAAATAATTTCTAATAACAGAGCTTTCTGCCGAACTTTGAGGTACTTTTTCATAGCGATCTAATTCTTTTAATGCCACTTTTAAAACACGTTCAGGCATATTCGCCTGTTCTATTTTTTCTTTAAACTGGGCAATTTCACCTGTCTTTCCTTCTTTATCACCAAGTTCTTGTTGAATTGCTTTGAGTTGTTCACGTAGATAATATTCTTTTTGAGTTTTTTCCATTGAGGTTTTTACTCGCTGGCCAATCTTATTTTCTAAATTTAATATTTTTTGTTCATTTGAAATTAGGCCTATTAAATGCTTGAGCCGTTTATTCACCTCTAACATTTCAAGCAACTCTTGTTTTTCATTAATTTTCAATGATAAATGGGATGCTATTATATCAGATAGGCGACCGGGTTCTTTAATATCTGAGACTGTAGCAAATGTTTCTTGTGTTATTTTTCTCGATATTTTTAAATATTGTTCAAATTGGGATAATAATGAGCGCATTAAAGCTTCTGCTTCATAATCATCACCTTGTATTTCATTTAACGGTTGTATATTAACGAGAAACTCATCTGTTTCTTCAGTAAAATTAATTATTTCCCCACGTTCTAATCCTTCTACAAGAACACGAATGGTTCCGTTAGGCAATTTTAACATTTTCTTTATTTCAGCGACCGTTCCGACACGGTATATTTCATCCATTTTTGGTTCTTCAACACTAACCTTTTTTTGGGCTGCTAAAAATATATGTTGGTCTTCCATCATGGCTTTTTCAAGTGCTGCGATTGATTTCTTTCTACCGACATCTAAATGAAGTACCATGGAAGGAAAGACAAGTAGTCCACGTAATGGAAGGAGGGGAAGTTCGTTGATATCTTTAGTCATCGTATGTACCTCCACATTTATGTTTAATATGTCATGTTGCTTTAAAGTTTATAGATTATGCATCGTTTTGTAAACAATATGTACATAAAAAAGCTATTAGATCAAAGAAGTGTCCAACAAGTGGACATCACCCTTAGTATAGCCGTCTTTCTGATTCAAATACTTTCCAAATACAATAATTTGGAAACAAAAGAACGAGACTGACTTAAAACTTATCAGCTGAGCCGATAGAGTTATGTCAGTCTCAATTAAATTCATTTTCTTTTAAATATGAATTAGGCACTTTCTCTTGGTGACTTTTTCATATTATCCGTCACTGTTCCATCGTGGAAAACAATTTTAGGATTGGAATCTTCAGAAACAACCGTTTCTTTTGTAATAATACATTTATCAATATCTTCACGTGAAGGCAACTCAAACATCACATCAAGCATAATACTTTCAATAATTGACCTCAAGCCGCGTGCTCCTGTTTTACGTTCAATTGCCTTTTTAGCTATTTCAATTAAAGCCTCGTCTTCAAATTCTAGCTCAACATCATCCATTTGGAATAGTTTTTCGTATTGTTTAACAAGCGCATTTTTTGGCTTTGTCAATATTTCAACGAGAGCTTCCTCATCCAATGGTGTAAGTGCGCCGATAACAGGCAATCTTCCGATAAATTCAGGTATTAAGCCATATCTCAACAGATCTTCAGGCAATACTCTTGAAAGTAATTCAGCTTTATCCAGCTCTTGTTCTTCAACATTTGCACCAAAGCCGATAACTTTTTCACCTAAGCGACGCTTAATAATTTCATCGATTCCATCGAATGCACCACCACAAATAAAGAGGACATTCGTTGTATCAATTTGGATAAACTCCTGATGTGGATGTTTTCTTCCACCTTGAGGCGGTACGCTAGCAACTGTTCCTTCAAGAATTTTAAGTAAAGCCTGTTGCACTCCCTCACCCGATACATCTCTTGTAATAGATGGGTTCTCTGACTTTCGTGCTACCTTATCTATTTCGTCAATATAAATGATGCCTTTTTCAGCTTTTTCAACATCGTAATCTGCAGACTGAATGAGCTTTAATAAAATATTTTCTACGTCTTCACCAACATAACCAGCTTCTGTTAAGGAAGTTGCATCAGCCATTGCAAAAGGTACATTTAAGATTCTAGCAAGTGTTTGTGCAAGTAATGTCTTACCACTCCCAGTTGGACCAAGCATAGCAATATTACTTTTTGCTAACTCCACATCATCTGAATTTTGTGGTGTGTTAATTCGCTTATAATGATTATAAACAGCTACGGATAGATTCTTTTTAGCTTGTTCTTGACCAATTACATAATCATCAAGAGTACTGCAAATTTCTTTCGGTTTTGGTACTTCTTTAAATTCTGTTTCCTCTTCAGTACCCAACTCTTCTTCGACGATTTCTGTACATAGATCAATACATTCATCACATATATAAACACCAGGACCGGCAACTAATTTACGGACCTGTTCTTGACTTTTACCACAAAAAGAACACTTCAATTGCCCTTTTTCCTCATTAAATTTAAACATTCATTTTCACCCCTAAAATTAAATCTTACCAAACAATTCCACATCAATTAACTGTCATTGTAATCATATCAAAACAAAAACAGAAAACAAAATAAAACACTCATATCAACACAGTGAATCAAGTGTAATTTCATTTTAGTGGAGTTTTTTCAATTCTCCACTATATGTTAATTAAATGAACCAGGTAATTGCAAACTGCCAATCCCTCACTTACAATTTCTTACTCGTAAAGATGACACAGAGAGTGACAGTCAGTTAACATATTAATTAACCATTTAAAAACATTCAGTTGTAACTTTGTATTATGTTTTATTATGGATATTTTTATCCAAAAGTCAATTGAATGCACTTGTAAGTTATGGATTACTATTTACCATTAATCTTTCTAGATACAATTTATCATATGACCAGCTTATAAGAAAAGATTACTATTTTCCTGTGAAAAGTTCCTAAAAAAGTTTACCCTCTTTTCCGCACAAAAAAACACTTCTCTGATATGGTAGTACTCCCCAAAAACATTTCACCTTTACTTTAAATTCTAGCTTTAACATTAACATAGATAATTTATACCTTTACTCTCCATAAATATAAATAAGGTGCGAGAAAACTCGCACCTTATTTATATTTCAACTTATTATTTTACGACTTTACTATTATCGACTAAAAATTCAATAGCCTTTTTAAGTTTTAAATCTTGTTTAACCATGTCGGTATTTCCACCAAGCATTTGTTTCAATTGGTCAACCTCTACATTATACATGGAAGACATCTGCTCAAGCTCTTCGTTGATATCTTCTTCTGTCGGTTCAAGTTCTTCTTTTTCAGAAATGGCTTCTAACGTAAGGTTAGTTTTCACTCTTTTTCCAGCATCTTCTTTCATTTGATCTTTCAATGCCTCTTTATCTTGACCGGAGAATTGTGTGTACATCTCCATCGTCATACCTTGCATCTGAAGACGTTGTTCAAATTCATTTACCATCTGGTCTAGTTCTGTATTAACCATCGCTTCAGGGATATCTACTTCCGTATTATCCGAGGCTTTTTCGATTAAAGTTTCACGCTTGTGGTTTTCAGCTTCTTGTTTCTTTTGTGATTCAAGTTCATCTTTTTTCTTATTCTTCAATTCATCTAATGTTTCAACTTCATCATCAACGTCTTTAGCAAATTCATCATCAAGTTCTGGAAGTTCTTTTTGCTTAATTTCATGAATTGTAACTTTAAATGTTGCTTCTTTACCGGCCAAGCTCTCTTCATGATAGTCTTCTGGGAAAGTTAGCTCCACTTCTGTCTCTTCACCAGATTTTTTACCAACTAATTTCTCTTCAAACCCAGGAATGAATTGGCCAGAACCGATTTCTAATGAATGGTTTTCAGCTTTTCCACCTTCAAATGGCTCTCCATCTGTGAAACCTTCAAAGTCGATTACAACTGTATCGCCTTCTTCAACTTCACCTTCTTCTTTAACGACTAATTCAGCTTGGTGTTCACGTAAGTGTTCTAATTCATGATCGACATCTTCGTCAGTGACTTCAACGTCTTGCTCTTCCACTTCAAGTCCTTTATAGTCCCCCAATGTCACTTCCGGTTTCACTTCAACATTTGCAGTGAAAATAAGTGGTTTGCCTCTTTCAATTTGTTCAATATCGATTTCAGGCTGATCAATAGGCTCAATATCTGCCTCCGTTACACCATTCATGTAAGCATCTGGCAACACAATATCTACCGCATCTTGATATAAAGACTCAACTCCAAAACGTTGTTCAAAGATCTTGCGTGGTACTTTGCCTTTTCTAAACCCAGGAATTTCAATTGTTTTGACTACCTTTTTAAATGCTTGATCCAGTGCCTTCTCAAATTCCTCAGGCGCTATTTCAAATGTTAAAACACCTTGATTTCCTTCTTTTTTTTCCCATTTTGCTGACATATTTGTTCCCTCCAAAATCTACTTCTATCATTTCCCATTCATTATGAGCATGAATATATTATTATCATTAAAA
>Ga0209487_1001712_pt1 | contig 18287 bp, 18 predicted proteins | sample Poulit2012_FD_187524 | JGI IMG/M metagenome (GOLD analysis project Ga0209487, IMG submission 187524) | Agricultural soil microbial communities from Georgia to study Nitrogen management - Poultry litter 2012 (SPAdes) (version 2) | ecosystem: Environmental > Terrestrial > Soil > Agricultural land...
AGGGGGGAAAGAGTTATGAATGATAGGGTCGATAAATCTATCAATATAAACGAAGTGGTACCGCGTGACGGATTACAAAATGAATCTATAATACTTCCAACAAAGGATAAGATTGCATTGATTAATCAACTATCTTATACAGGAGTAAAATATATTGAAATTACCTCTTTTGTTAACCCTAGATGGATTCCGTCATTGGCTGATGCTTTGGAAGTAGCCAAAGGTATTGAACGCGTACCTGGTGTGAAATATGCAGCACTTGTTCCAAATTTAAAAGGTTTAGAAAAGGCTCTTAAGGCAGAGGTTGATGAAGTATCGATATTCTTGTCAGCAAGTGAAACTCATAATAAAAAGAACATTAACAAATCTATTAATCAAACATACCCTATTTTGAGAGAAGTAGCGAAAGAGGCATTAGCTGCGGGGAAAACGGTCCGAGCTTACTTATCAACTGTTTTTGGCTGTCCTTATGAAGGTTCGATAAGTGTGGACCGGATCGTCGCTATTTCGGAAACATTATTTGATATGGGAATTAGGGAGTTATCTCTCGGTGATACGGTTGGTGTGGCACATCCAAGTCAGATTGAGGAAGTGTTAGAAGTTCTACTTAAACGTTTTCCAGCAAAGAATTTTGCTATGCACTTTCATAATACCCGCGGTATGGCGATGGCGAATGTCCTAAAGTCTTTAGACATGGGGATTGTATCTTTCGATAGTTCACTTGGAGGGTTAGGGGGGTGCCCTTATGCTCCTGGGGCTTCTGGGAATTTAGCGACGGATGACTTACTTTATATGTTGCATGGAATGAACATTCAAACGGGGATTGATGATAATCGATTGGTTAAAGTTGCCTGCTATATTCAAGAGAAAATGAATCGAAAACTGCCTAGCCATAGTTTACGAAGTGGTTGTTAGTAGATAGAGGTAGTGATTTCTAAGGGTTTATAGAAGTTAATTAATCCGAATAAAAATGAGAGGTATCAATAACTTACAGTTTTTGTTCAAAAAAGAGGGAGTGTTATTTGATTTGAAACCATTAGATGGAATTGTTGTACTAGATTTAACTAGAGCTATTGCTGGACCATACTGTACTTTATATTTTGGAGATTTAGGAGCAACAGTTATTAAAATAGAAAATCCTAATGATCCAGACTTCATCAGAACATATAAACCAACTATTGGCGAAGGAGAAGCTGCAATGAGCGCTCCTTTTGCTCAATATAACAGAAATAAACAATCAGTTACTTTAAATTTAAGTAAACAAGAGGGACAAGAAACATTTAAAGATATGGTAAAGAAGGCGGATATAGTTGTTGAAAATTATAGACCAGGAGTAATGGAGAAGTTTGGTTTAAATTATGAGCAACTAAAAAAGGTGAATCCAAAAATAATTTATACAGCTATTAGCGGTTATGGTCAATATGGTCCCTATGTTAAACGACCTGCTTATGATAGCTGTTCCCAGGCACTAGGAGGTTTATGGTCAATAAATGGTTATAGTGATATGCCACCGGTGAGAGTAGGAACCGTCATAAGTGATCTGACAGCTGGATTAAATGCTGTCATTGGAACATTAGCAGCTTATCACGTTGTTCATCAAACTGGGGTTGGACAACTAGTTGATGTTTCTCAACTTGATGTGACCCTTGCATTAACAGGTTTCGCTGTCCCTAATTATACAGCAGGTGGAATTATTGGGAAACCAATTGGTAATGAGGACACCAATGTTAGACCGTTTGAAAGTTTTAACACGAAGGATGGAATTATCTTCTTTGGTGGATTTAATGATAAGTTTTTTAATATTATTTGTGAGTATTTTGATGAACCTGAATTTTCGGAGGATCCTGAAATTGACACGTTTGTAAAGCGAAACAATCCTAAGATTTACTCTGAAAAAGTAAAACCTAAATTAGAACAATGGTTTGCTAAACATACAACAAATAAATTAGAGCAAGATTTGGCTGATCTTGTTCCACTTGCTCCAATTAAAAATATAGCTGAAACCATAAATGATCCACAAGTCAGAGCGAGAGATATGATTGTCAAAACACATTATCCTAATGGAGAATTTGAAAGTTTTGGGCTACCTATCCAGTTTAGTGAAACACCTGGGGAGTCTAAAGGGTTAGCACCGCTCCCTGGTGAACATAATAAAAAAGTTTTTTGTGAAAATATGGGAATATCAAAAGATAAATTTATGGAGTTGAAAAACAAAGGTGTTATCTAAATGTAACATGACTGGAGGAGATATGTATGAAACGTTTTGTTATTAGCGAGATTGAAATTGGACAGAAAGCATCCATCACTCAAGAAATTACGGAAGGCAACATACTAATATTTGCTGGTGCAACTGGCGATCTTAATCCAGTTCATATAAATGAGGATTTTGCAGAAAAAACAAAGTTCACGACACGTATAGCCCACGGAATGTTATCGGTTAGTTTAATTGCTGCTGTTTTAGGTAGGAAACTTCCTGGAGAGGGATCCGTATATGTAAGTCAGGATGTGAAATTTAAAGCACCAGTATTTATAGGTGATATTATAACCGCTGAGGTGGAGGTTATCGCGAAGGATATTGAAAGGAATAGAATAACATTAAATACTACTTGCATGAATCAAAGTGGACAAATTGTGATTGAAGGACAAGCAGTTTCCATGCCTATAAAGCAATAAAGTTGCTAAAAAGGCAAAGGAATAAATCAATTTTATAATACTTTGTTGAGGTTAAACAATTTCATCATACAGATTTATCGCCACATCGCTACAATATGTAGCTTCGTTTGTAACGTTCATAACTACATACTGTAGCGACATAGCTGTTTTTTGTAATGATGAAATTGATTCAAGTAGTAAACATTTAACCAGGAGGGAATTAGTTTGAAAAAAATATTATACGTATTGGTGATCGCTTTAATTTTGACAGCATGTAATAATTCAACAAAATCTGATCAAGAATCTTCAAATGACAGTGATGCTTCGAATGAAGAAAAGTATGTACTGAAACTAGCGCATCAATATCCAGAAGCGTCACTTCATCATGAGTACATGGAATGGTTCAATGAAGAAGTACAGCAGCGTAGCGATGGAAGGTTATCATTAGAAATTTATTCAGATGCTCAGCTAATGCCTGGTGACCAAGAAATTGCCGCCATTTTACAAGGTCAAATAGATATGTCTCATTCTTTGTCTTCAATTGCAGCTAGTTTTGACCCAATATGGGGTATTTTCGATTTACCTTTTCTTTTTGAGTTTGATACGGATGATCCCTCGGTTTATATTGAGGCTAGAAAAAAGTTTATTAATAGCGAAAATGGCGGTAAAAAAATTGTAAGTATGATGGAAGACAAGGGGTTGAAAGTATTATCGCTTAGTTCTACTGATATGTTTGGTTCACCAGGTACTGGTAATAGTGACAAGAAAATTACAAATTCAGATAGTATCAATGGTTTAAAAATTAGAACTTCTGGAGGTTCAGTTGTGCCTGATACTTTAAGAACAGTTGGTGCAAGCGGTGTTGCTGTTTCAGGTGCTGAATTAACCACGGCTTTACAGCAAAATGTTATTGATGGTTTGTTAACACTACATATGTATGCATTTGATAATAAGCTTCCTATAAAGTCGTATACTATCCTCCCTATTGTTAATTATGTCATGCCAGTAATTATTTCACTTGAAAAGTTTGAATCATTACCAAAGGATTTACAGGAAATTCTTATTGAAACAGGTAGTGACTTAGAAGTACATGCCGATAAGACTGTTGGAGAAGGTATATTAGATGTTTATGAGAAATTCGAAACTGAATTAGATGTTGAACTTTATTATCCAACAGAGGAAGAAGTAAATGAATGGAAAGAAGTTACTGAACCAGTATGGGAAGAGTTTGAAAATAAGGTAAATGGCGCAGATAAATTAATAGAGGAAGCTTCCGAAATTAATGAACAGTATCAAAAGTAGATTTTATACTATTTATATTTCTTTCGAGTTTAATTAAGTTTCTTAATTGAACTCGGGTTTACTTAAAAAGGAGTTTGATCCATATTGGTAAAAACTAGAAAAATAGAATCATCCATTCGAGTATTAGATAAAAGTCTTGAGGTATTTTCCCTTTTTACTTTGTTAATCAGTGTCACACTAGCTGTTTTTAGTGTTATTTTACGTTACTTATTTGACATTTCATTTCAGGTTGTTGAAGAAATATGTCGATATTCTATAATTTACGGGGTTTTTGCTTATATAGGTCCCCTAATAAAAAAGGACGAGCACTTAAAAATGGATTTAATACAAAATTTCTTAAGAGGAAAAATCAAACACTATAATGATTTATTAATTAGTATTATTTTATTTGCTTCCTTTATTTTTATTTGTTGGTCAAGTATTAATTGGTCAATATCTTTATTAAATATGAACTTAATGACTGATTCTGGGATCGTATTAATGTTCATTCCGGCACTTGCAATACCTTTGGGGATGTTTTTTAGTTGTATATATTCTTTTTTAAAAATAATACAAGATTACGATAAAATACGATTATATAAAAGTGAAGTGTGATGGGGGGAGATGTTTTGTTTATTTTAGGGCTTGTAATATTTGTGCTCCTGTTAGTAATTGGAGTGCCAATATGGTTAGCATTAGGGATGAGTGGTGGATTTTGGATGTATGTGTTTATAGGTTTGCCCTTAGAAACTATCTCATCACAATTTTTAATAGCGACAGATAAGTGGATTTTATTAGCGATACCGTATTTCCTTCTTGCTGGAAATTTAATGACATTTATGGGACCAGCTAAAAAGTTGGTAAAGTTTATCAATGATCTTGTTGGTCATCTACCAGGAGGATTATCATCAGCCGCAATAATTGCTGCTGCTATTTTTGGAGCACTTTCTGGTTCCTCAACTGCTACAGTTGTTGCTGTAGGATCGATGATAGTTCCACAAATGATAGCATTGGGTTATTCAAAAGAAAACAGTATGGGAGTTGTCGCTTCTGCAGGAACGTTAGGCCAAATGATCCCTCCTAGTATTTATATGATTATATTTGCTTCAATGACACAACTAGATGTTGGACAACTATTTATTGCAGGTATTGTACCTGGTATTGTCATAGCTTTCACATTAATAATTGTGGCGGTCATTATAAGTTTTCGAGAAAAAACAAAGAGGAAAGATAGAAGTACATTTGTTGAAATTAGAACTTCATTCGTTCATGCATTGCCAGTTTTATTAATGCCAATTATCGTTTTGGGTGGAATATATTCTGGGATTTTTACTCCTACAGAAGCGGCCGCGGTTGCTGTTTTCTATGTATTAATAATAAGTCTTTTATTAAATAGGAAAGATTGTACTTTATCTAACTTCAAGAAAAGTTTAATAGGTACTATGACTACGACATCTGTCATCTATATTATATTAGGAGGAGCTACTTTATTTTCAACAGCTCTAACATATGCACAAATACCCCAAAGTATAACTGCATTTGTGACAACGCTTACACTACCTAACTTGCTTATCATGGTAATTATTTTACTCTTGTTTTTAGCTTTCGGTACTATTCTAGATCCAATACCTATTTTATATATAACAATCCCTATTTTATATCCAACTGTTTTATCAATGGGATATGACCCTATTCATTTTGGGATTTTAACAATTGCTTGTATGATGATTGCCCAAATCACACCACCAGTAGGAGTTAGCTTATTCGCTATCAGTGGACATTTTAAAGAAAAATTAAGTGTAGTAATCAAAGGTACACTTCCTTATTTGCTTGGTTTGATTATTGCTACTATAATTCTCCTATTTGTTCCGTGGTTAAGTACGTTCAGTTTATAGTTTAATAAATTAAAAATATACACCATCGAACTGAAGGTAAAATTAACTGTGTAAGTAAGAAAGAGTACCATTCTTACTTATACAGTTTTTTAGTGCTCTGAGAATGGGCTATAACTTGGAGAAGCAGTCCCTAACTGACGAGCAGAGACTGTATATAAGGCTGACTTGGAATAGACGAGTTTGGTAGATGAGAAAAAGTCCGATACTGCAAGAGTTCCATACTGTAAATACAGCAGTTATATGGGAGGAAGGTCTCCCGAGGGATATTTCATTAACCATCGTATTAGTGTGATTACAGCCAATGGTATTTACCACTACTGACATCTTGTTTAACACGAAATACCATAGATTGTACCAGTGAATGACAAGCTGTTTACCACACGGAATCTCTTGTATTTATCGTATTTTCTTATTGTAGCATATCCAAATCCGGAAGAGCCCGCAGTATTTAAACTAGCAATGGAGTATGGAAAAAAGAGGTAATAGAAATGCTTTGGAAGGGGATACTCTCTTTTAAAGCACTTTATTATTGAAGAAGTGTTGAACTAAATAAAGTGGGAATGGATGAGTTTATTCTACTGATTACACGCTTAGGACGAATATGTTTTTTGTTAATGTATGATAATGCACAAGTAGACTCCTTTTAATGTTAATGGCTAGATTTTTGAAGCAGACGGAAAAGAGACAGAGCATTTTACGGTTGATATGTAACGATGAGGGATCCATCAAAAACATCTTAGGAATTAGTCGATTGCATAGAAAGTAATTCAAAAAGATCATTCAAAACGTAATAATAAATAAAACAAAGTATTTTTCCATTTAAAAAAGTGAAGCTTAGATGCCTCACTTTTTTTATGTAGGATTTGCCATAAGGTTCGTATCGAAAAGGACTTTTAAGAGTCACTTATTTACTTCATTTTTCAGCGTTTTTATTCAAGTTATTATTTACTGTAAAAAAATCTATTGACAAAGAAAAACAATCATGATAGATTAGGTGAAACGATTCAGTGAAACGATTCACCGAAATATAATATAAATATATGGAGGACATTATGTCGACACTAAAGGACGTAGCAAAAAAGGCGAGTGTAGGTGTTACCACTGTATCTAGGTTTTTAAATAACGATCCTACACTAGTAATTGGAAAGGATACTAAAACCAGAATAATAGATGCTGTTAAAGAGCTGAATTATGTTCCAAATGCTTCTGCACGAGCGTTAAAAGTAGGCAAGACTTCGACATTCGGACTAGTAATTCCGGATTTTAACAACCCAGTATATAGTCAAATTATTACCGGGATTGAAAGCGTTTTAAATGAAAAAGGATACCATCTAATTGTAGTCAGTTTAGGAAAAGGAACTGCCAAAAACTCTTATTTGAAATTAGTGACTGAAGGAAGGGTAGATGGGCTATTTATAGCTGCTACATTTTTAGAAGATGAAGAAATCCAAATGTTAGAAGTATTGAACTTTCCGTATGTCTTAATTAATAGATTAAGTGATAAAGCGAAAAATTACGTTGTTGCGAATGACCAAAAAGCTGCAAAAAAAGCTGTTAGCTATTTAATTGAAAATGGTCATAAAAAAATCGTACATTTATCAGGAGATTTAACAACAGATACAGGTTCAAGGCGTTTACAAGGATTTAAAGAAGCGCTGATTGCAAAAGGTTTTACAGTAGATAAGTCATTAATTGTAGAAACGGAGTTTACTGAAGATAGTGGTTATAAAGCAATGCAAAGTATGCTAAGTGATCGTTCACAAAATTTTACAGCTGTTTTTGCAGCTAATATACGAGTTGCATTTGGCGCAATGGTCGCTATTAGAGATCAAGGCTTAAAAATTCCTGAAGATATTTCAGTAGTAGGCTTTCATGATATTACCTTGAGTAAGATTACATATCCTCCCTTAACAACAGTGAAAATATCTTTGGAGGAAATGGGAGAAAAAGCTGCAAATATGCTACTCCAATTAATTGCAGATGAACCTGGTGAAACTAAGATAATGATTGAAAACAATGAATTAATTATTAGAGATAGTGTGAAAACTATTGAAAATACAACATGATAATAAAGGAGTAAACAAATGAATGTACATGCAATAGATTCTGCGCTCTATAAAGATTTATATGGAAATAATGAAATCCGAGAATGTTTCTCGGATGAAAATTTATTAAAACAATGGTTGGCTGTTGAGGTTGCATTAGCGAAAGCACAAGCTGAATTGAGGGTCATTCCAGAATTAGCTTATGAAGAAATAAATAAGAAGGCAGATGTTCGTAATTTTGATATGACAGAAATTAGAATTGGAATAAAAAATACAAGTCATCCGCTAATTTCGTTCATTAGAATGTTCGAAGACAATTGTGAGAATGGATTGGGAGAATTTGTACACTTTGGGGCAACCACTCAAGATATTATGGATACCGGATTTATACTACAATTAAAACAAGGATATAACGTTATTTATAAACAATTGGAAGAGTTAACAAGTGTTTTAAAAATAAAGACGAAAGAATATCGTAGTGTACCGATGGCAGGAAGAACACATGGGCAACATGCTCTACCAATTACCTTAGGTTTTAAACTTGCAACTTGGTTATCAGAAATAAATCGACACCGTGACAGATTAGATGAAGTATATGACAGAGTTTTTGTAGGTCAACTAGGAGGTGCTGTAGGGACATTGGCATCTTTAAACAAAGACGGAATAAAAGTTCAAAAAAGAGTAATGGAAATACTAGACTTACAGACACCAGATATTACTTGGCATTCTTCAAGAGATAATATAGTAGAATTAGCCTCCGTTTATGCAAAGATAGCAGGGACAATTGGCAAAATAGCTAATGAATTTATTAACTTACAACGGACTGAAATTTCAGAATTAGGGGAAGGTTTTGTAAACGGAAAAGTAGGTAGTAGCACAATGCCACATAAACGAAACCCAATGATATGTGAATATGTCGTAGGCTTATCAAGACTTGTTAGATTACAAATGCCTGTTGTTTATGATGTGTTAGTGCAAGAACATGAACGCGATATGGGTTTATGGCTTGTAGAGTGGGAAGTATGGCCAGAAATTTCTATTTACACGAGTAAAATGATTACTGAAATAACGGAAGTATTGAAAAATATGACTGTAAATCGGGAGAATATGGTTGATAATTTAAACCTTACGGGTGGATTAATTGTATCAGAACATATGATGTTTGTTCTTGCACCATTTGTAGGTAAGCAAACGGCACATGATATTGTTTATGAAGTTTGCATGAATGCATATGAAAAAAAGGTGAATTTAGCAGAGGAATTTTATAATCATAAAATTGTTAAAGAACATCTTACAAAGACAGACATTGAAAAAGCATTGCAGCCGGATCAATATTTAGGCTTAAGTGAAGATTTTACAGATGTCGTCCTAAATGCTGTAAAAATTAAGAAATGAGGGACATTTATTGCCATACATTACTGTAAAAATGATGAAGGGAAGAAATAAGCACGTAATGCAAAATTTGATCATTGCTCTTACTGATGTCACTGAATCTAACTTAGAAGTTAAACGGGATCAAATAAAAGTTGAGATTCAAGAATTAGAAGAAGGTAATTTTGCAGTCGGTGGCACAATTGCCGAAGAAAGAAAATAAATGTATGAGAATGAAAGGAGATTTATGTATATGACTGAAAAAATAGATTTTTACCAATTAAATGAAGATGATTGGTCTTGGAGAAAAAAAGAGATAGAACAAGTATGGTATAAATTAAATCAAATTAGATCATTTGAAGAAACAAGTATTAAGTATTATAAAAAAGGTGTGATGGGTGGTTCGGTTCACACATCTATTGGTCAAGAGGCTGTTGCAGCTGGGGTATTAAAACATGTAAATAACGATGACTATATGACAATGACTTATAGAGGAAGAGGACAGGCGTTAGCAAAAGGTGCGGATCCATACAAGCTATTTGCCGAAATGTTTGGAAGAATAGACGGTTATTGTAAAGGTAAAGGCGGACCGATGCATATTGCTTCAACGGAATTGGGGATATTAGGTGCTAACGGTATTGTTGCTGCAGGTATTCCAATTGCTGTTGGGGGTGCTTTAACAGCAAAAACGAAAAAGACTGATCAAGTTGCCGTAACGTTTTTTGGTGATGGCTCAACGAACCAAGGGGTTTTTCATGAAGCATTAAATTTAGCTGCTATATTATCGTTACCTATTGTATTCGTTTGTGAAAATAATTTATATTCTGAAATGACTCCAATTAGTGATTCTGTTTTGATTGATCATTTGGCCGAACGAGGATCATCATATGGAATTCCTTCTGTAGTAGTTGATGGAAATGACGTTCGAGCAGTTTCTGAAGTAGCAGAAGCGGCCTTTAAAAGAGCACGCGAAGGTGGGGGACCAACGTTAATTGAAGCAAAAACATATCGTTTGCAAGGGCATATGTTTGGTGATGCTGAAACGTATCGTACGAAAGAAGAAGTAGAAGAATGGACACAAAAAGAACCGCTGAAGGTATTTAAAAAAGTTTGTATAGATAAAGGATTATTAACCGAGGAAAGATTGGATGAAATTGCTAACGAGGTTCATGAAGAAATCCAGTTAAGTGCCAAAAAAGCGTTTGAGTCAAAAGAGCCTGAACTTAAGGAGGTTTATACGGATGTCTACTAAACGAATAATAACATATAAAGATGCATTAAATGAAGCTTTAAAAGAAGAAATGGAAAATGACGAAAACGTTATTATCATGGGAGAAGATATTGGATCCTATGGCGGTGTGTTTAATGTAACGAGTGGACTTTTTGATCAATTTGGAAAAGAACGGGTGATTGATACACCAATTTCTGAAGCTGGATTTTCTGGAGCAGGTATTGGTGCAGCGATGACTGGACTTAGACCAATTATAGAAATTATGTGGATAGACTTTACTTTTGTTGCATTAGATCAGATTTTAAACCAAGCAGCAAAGATGACCTATATGTCCGGTGGTGAAACAAAAGTTCCGATGGTTTTTCGTACCCAAGGTGGGGGAGGAAGAGGAAACGGAGCACAGCATTCTCAAAGTTTAGAAACGATTTTTGCACATGTTCCCGGCATTAAAGTAGTCATGCCATCTTCTCCTTATGATGCGAAGGGTTTGCTTAAAACGGCGATTCGTGAAGATGGACCTGTTATGTTTATTGAGCATAAACTTCTTTACGGTAGTAAAGGAGAAGTACCGAACGAAGAATATACTATTCCATTTGGTAAAGCAAATGTTATCAAAGAAGGAAAAGATGTAACAATCGCATCCATTTCAAGAGGGGTAGATTTTTCCATTGAAGCTGCAGATGAGTTGAAAAAAGAAGGTATCCAAGCAGAAGTAATTGATATGCGATCCTTAACACCATTAGATATTGAGACGGTTATTAAATCAGTTCAGAAAACGAATCGTTTAGTCATTGCACATGAAGCAGTAAGGAACTATGGATGGGGAGCGGAACTTGCTTCTGTCATTCAGGAAGAAGCATTTGATGCTTTAGATGCTCCAGTATATCGTGTTGGAGCTGAAGAAACGCCTATTCCGTATAATTTGAACTTAGAAAAGGAAATGCTTCCTCAAGTGAAAGATATTGTTGAAGCTGTCAAACAATCACTTTATTTAAAGGAAGACGCAAAATGATTAAAGGAATATGGCATACAAGTTTTACAGTTAAAAACATCGAGGAAACAATTAAATTTTATCGTGACATACTAGGTCTAGATTTAGTGCATACACAAGTGCAAAACAATGAATATACGAGAAAATTAGTAGGATATGATGATGCTCATTTAAATGTTGCCATGTTTACTATATCTGGTTTGAGTGCAAGTCCATCCGGGCATGTACTGGAATTTGTCGAGTATGTTAATCCGCCGGGTGAATATATCCCGGTAGGCACTGCACATACTCGTAGTGCGCATGTTGCATTTGTAGTTTCTGATATTCATGCTTTAGTAGAACGTTTAAGAGAGGTTAATGTGACATTTAAATCCGAAGTAGTCTCAATAAAGGAAGGGATAAACAAAGGCGGTTTTACCATTTACTTTTTAGATCCCGATGGTATTACGTTGGAATTTGTTCAACCGCCTGAAAATAGAGAAGTCAGTTAGTAGTTTAAAGATTAAAGGAGTTGAAATAAATGTCGACTGATATAGTACTTCCAAAATTAGGACTTACAATGGAAGAAGCAAAAGTAGTTACATGGCTTAAAAATATAGGAGATTATGTTGAGGCTGATGAAGTGATTTTAGAAGTTGAAACAGATAAAGCAAATTTAGAAGTGGAATCTCCAGGCGAAGGATTTTTAACAAAACAAGATGTGCAACCCGATGAAGTGGTAGAGGTCGGTGCTGTGATTGGCGTTTTATCCGATAATGAAAGTAGGGATGATGAAGAAAGCAATGATTCCTCACCCGAAAATGTAGAAGCACATCAAGGTGAAGGTGTGGAAGATGAACCAAAAGATATAGAATCTATAACCGGAAACAAACAAACTCGTAACCCATTTATAGATGGAGAAAGAATTAAAGTGTCTCCTGCTGCTAGAAAACTTGCAAGGCAAGAAGGAGTAAAGTTAGCGACTATTACAGGAACAGGACCACGAGGTAGAATTGTTTTAACAGATATTAAAACAGCGTTAGAAAAAGTAGTTAATAAACCAATAATTGATCGCGAAATCGTGCAGGTAGTTGCAGGAGAGAATGATAAAGTTGTTCCGCTATCAAATATGCGTAAAATTATTGCAAAAAGAATGACGGACAGTTTCAAAAATGTACCTCAATTTGTGCTGAAGCGTGGTGTGGATTGTACGGCGATGAATACAACGAGAAAGGCATTAAACGAAATAAACAGTTCAGGAATTAAATTATCCATTAATGACTTTATTATTCAAGCACTCACACAAGCTTTAGTAGAACATTTTCAAGTAAATGCATCTTTTGTAGATGATGAATCAGGATCTTATATTATTGAAAAAGCTGATGTAAATATTGGGTTAGCAGTTGCTATAGATGATGGATTAATTGTTCCTGTTATTCATGGTGCGCAGAATTTAAGTCTGCTTGAAATTGCTCAAAAGCGAGCCGAACTTGTGAAAAAAGCTCAATCAGGAAAATTGTTACCAGAAGAAATGAGTGGAGGTACATTTACTATTTCCAATCTTGGTGGATTTAACGTAGATGATTTTACAGCAATAGTGAATCCTCCTGAAACGGGGATACTTGCAATTGGAAAAGTAAAACATTCACCGGTGTTTGATGATGAGTTAAACATGATTGTTAAACCAATTATGCAAGTAACAGCTTCATTTGACCACCGAACTATAGATGGAGCACAAGGAGCTAAGTTTCTTGAGACAATTGTGGAACAATTACAGTCGGAAATTTGGAGCTTAATTTAGTTCAAAACTTTTAAATTAGTAAGGAATTCATCGTTTGAAAGTGGGGAGACAAATGAACGTGTTGGATTTAACTGGGAAAACTGCAATTGTAACTGGAGCAAATCAGGGTATTGGAAAAGCAATTGCCGAAAAATTAGCATCCAACGGTGTAAAGCTATTACTTGTTGACATAAATAAAAATATTCACCATGTATCAAAAGAAATAGAGGTAAAAGCTCAAGGAAAGATATACTCGTTTCAGGCAGATTTAACGAATGAGAAAAGTATTAGTCAGTTAATAGAATATGCTGATCATACATTATCAAGTATAGATATCTTAGTCAATAATGCGGGCATAATGCAGACGAAGCCTTTTATGGAGATAACGGGAGATGATTGGGATAACGTTTTAACAATTAACTTAAAAAGTATGTTTTTATTGTCACAGCAAATTGTTAAAGACATGCTAGCAAAAGAAAAAGTCGGATCAATTATTAATGTTTCTTCTATTGCAGGACGTAGTGGGAGACCTCTTGCTCCTCACTATGCAGCGAGTAAAGCGGGTGTAATTAGTTTAACAAAATCAATGGCTGAAGCATTTGGGAAGCAACAGATTAGAACTAACGCCATTTGTCCTGGTGTGATTAAAACACCGATGATGGATGAAATTTATGCTGCAAGAAAAGAAGTCGGAGATTCTAACAATGTGGAAGAGAGATTTTTACAACAAATTAAATTAAATAGATTAGGAACATCAGATGATATTGCAAATACCGTATTATTTTTGGGCTCCCCAATCTCAGATTATATTAATGGACAGGCTATTAATGTATGTGGTGGATATGAGATGGACTGATTGAGATAGTGAAAATAGAAGTTTGGTATGCTCTTATAATATTAACTACTATAGATATTAAACGTTAAGTAAAAGATCAAATTTATGAGAGTTTTAAAATCAATTTAGAATGGGCTAATTGAAAGGAGGTATTCATTCACTTATATAAGGTGTATAACTCATTATTAAGTAATTAATTTAAATAGTCCAGATCTTTGATTATATATCAGAGTATGAAAAAATTATTGGAGGTTAATTATGAAGAAAAATAAAATAATAATTTTAAATATATTATTTATCCTATCAATTATAATGTTTGGTTGTAGCGGTAATAAATCTAATTCTGAAGGTGCAAGTAATAGCGAAGCAACTGATGAAAAAATGGGTGAAAAGTTAATTATTCGTATGGGGTATGTAATGTCTGAAACATCACCGACTCATGAGGCCGTACAGCAGTTTGCCAAGAATGTAAACGAAAAAACAGATGGTATGATTGAAATTCAACCGTTTCCTAACTCGACTTTAGGAAGTGATGCAGAGGTATTAGAACAGGCAAAGCTCGGTGATCCCGTCATTGCATACAATAATCCCTCTGGTCTACAAGATATTGTACCAGACTTATCAGTACTTGGCGGACCATTCTTAGTTGATGATTGGATTGGACTAAAAAAAGTAGTTGATTCAGATTTTATGAATAGACAAGAGGAGATTTTACAAGAAAATGGACTCAAGGTATTGGCATTTAATTGGTACTTTGGTGCAAGACATGTTATTTCTGATCGTGAAGTTGAAAAACCAGAGGATTTAAATGGGGCAAAAATTAGATCAGCACCGCTACCTGTTTGGGAGGAAACGATTAAGGCGATGGGTGCAAGTCCGACATCTTTAGAGTGGGCTGAAGTATATCCAGGCTTGCAGCAAGGTGTTATTGTAGGTGCCGAGGCACCATTGGAAACGCTTTATACAAGTAAACTTCATGAAGTTGCAGATCATTTATCTTTAACAGGTCATTTTAAACAAGTTAATGGTTGGTTAATGGGTGAAGAAGTATTTAATTCCATTCCTGATGAATATCAAAAAATATTAATTGAAGAGGCAATTAGCGCCGGCGATTTAGTATCGGAAAAAGTAATTGAACAAGAAGAAGAATTTTTACAAAAGCTGGAGGATGAAGGCGTAACGATAACTGAGCCAGATATCGATGAATTTAAGAAAGCAACAGACAAAGTTTATGATATTCTTGCTGATGATTGGTCAGAAGGTACGTATGAGGAAATCAAAGCTATTCTTGAAGAATAATAAAATTTTAAATTAAAAGTAGAAGAGTTGGGAGAACATTAGTTTCAACTAATGTTCTTTTAATTACCTTTAAAAGGGGCTATGAATAGAATGAAATTAATATCAAGATTGGAAGAAATATTTGTTAGTGTATTGTTAGTAGTTTTAGTACTTTTCACTTTTGTAAACGTTTTATTAAGGTACGTGTTTCAATATTCTATTTCAGGATCTGTTGAATTCTCAATTTTATTATTTGCATGGATTATATTTGTAGGAACAAGTATGGCAGTAAAAAGTGGTAGTCATATTAAAATTAATTTAATTGAATCATTTTTATCAGAGAAATCAAAACAAATCACTACGATGGCAATATCCTTGTTAATACTAATGATTTCACTATATATGTCTATTCACGGATTTATTTACTCATATAAGGTAGTTGGGGAGACTTTAGGTTCAACAAATATACCTAAAGTATTCGTTTATCTTTCTTTTCCGGTTGGATTTATATTGTCTAGTGTTCATCTTTTACATTACTTTATTATAATCTTTTCGGGGAAAGGAGAGGAATCATAGTGGCTATTTTTATGATTTTTTTAATGATCATTTTAATGATATTAGGAGTTCCAGTTGTATATTCCATAATGCTAGCTACAATTTTGTTCTTTATTACAGAACCATCAGTATCTATAGAGGTGTTTATTCAGCGATTTATTTCTGGAACGCAATCTTTTCCACTTTTAGCAATTCCATTCTTTGTCTTGACAGGATATTTAATGAATATAAGTGATATTTCTAGAAGACTCATTGACCTTTCTTCAGCAGTATTTGGACATATTAAAGGTGGTATTGGCTATATAAATATAATGGTTAATACCTTTATGGCAGGTATGTCAGGTTCGTCTAATGCCGATGCAGCAGTATTATCAAAAATACTAGTAGAACCCATGAGTAAAAAAGGCTACAGTCGAGGGCTTGCCACAGGGATAACTGCTGCTGCTTCGTTAATAGCGCCTATTATTCCTCCAAGTATAGCGTTAATTATGTATGGGTTCATGGCACAGGTTTCCATTGGGAAGTTATTTATGGCTGGAATTATACCAGGTATCTTGATGGCTGTACTATTATTTGTTTTTAATTTTTCTATTGCACGAAAATATGATTTGCCAAAAGAGCACGAACATTTTTCTGCAAAAAAAGTTTTTAGTACATTTATTGCAGCGATACTAGCACTTTTTACCCCGATAATTATTGTTGGTGGTATCCGATTCGGAATAATGACTCCTACTGAAGCTGGAGCTATTACTGTAGTCTATGCTTTTTGTATTGGGCTTTTTGTATATAAAAAAATTAATTTTAAAGGATTCAAAGAAGTTTTAAGAGAGTCCATTATTTTAACTGCAATTGTAATGATAATTGTTGCAGCCTCATCAGCGTTCGGATGGGTATTAACTTGGGAACAAATTCCACAACAAATTGCAATGACTGTTTTAAATATAACAGATAATCCTATTTTAGTTTTATTAATAATTAATATATTATTAATAATTATTGGGATGTTTATTGAAGGGACGGCAAGTATAGTTTTATTAACTCCATTACTGATTCCACTGATTACACAAGTTGGTGTTGACCCTATTCATTTCGGAATAATTATGGCAATGAATTTAGCGATTGGAAGTATTACACCACCATTGGGAACAGTAATGTTTACTACAAGTGCGGCGGCAAATGTATCTATCGTTGAGTTTTTAAAAAGAAGTTGGGGATTGTATGTAGTGTTAATTATTGCGTTATTAATTGTAACGTATGTACCTTCACTATCTTTATTTCTTGCGAAGTAATCAGAATATATTTTTTTCATTAGCGTCGCATTAAAATATTTGTACTTAACCTTTAAATACAGAATCTTCTTAAATTAAGCCCTTTATAATGGTTGGTGGTAGTAACTTATCCAAATCTAATATAAAGGATAATCACATGGACAAATTATGATTGGAACAACACAAAATCGTTCAAAAAATGTATTCCGCAGATTGAGAATATTGGATACAGAAGGAAACGAGCTTACTTTACTGACAAACGGAAATTAGGGAGATTGTTTTACCAGCGTTGCAACCTGGTTCATCCATTATGCCTGGTAAAATAAATCCAGTCATGTCAGATGTAGCGAATCAAGTTTATGCACAAGTTAGTGGTAACTATGTATCAATTTCAATCCTTATGGAAGGGGCTGAACCAGATATCGGTATGGCTTATCCAGCAGTTTTAAAATGGTTATATGAATCCTTCAAAGTGATTGAAAGAACAATTCCCCTATTTATAGAGAATTGCATTGAAGGAATTACTGTAAATGAGGATGTGTGTAGAAGACATGCTAAATCTTCCGGTTCATTATCTACGGTTATATCTATTCTTTACGGATATAAAGAAGGTTCTCGTGTGGTTGAGCATGCTTATGCACAGAATATAACTATTAAGGAAGCGGTAGTACAACTGGGTATAATGGATATAGATGAAGCGGGTTATTAGATCCTTTGACATTAACGAATCCAGTGTTAAGTAGAGAATTATTGTTTGAGGAGGCTGGGACAAAATCTAGCGAAGATTAATAGGAACCAATTCGTTTAGAAGAGGTATCTCTAGAATAATATATTTAATAGGACCAAAAACAAGTAACTTCTATAATTATAGAAGTTACTTGTTTTTACATATAATACATGTAGTTTTGGGAGTAAGTAAAGTTTCGCTTTTTATTTATGCTAATATTGGATCTAAGTCAATATTTTGGACACAAATAAGTTAAGTTTTTTTACGTACTCTCTGAATCGAATTTATATGAAACTGTTGAGGCTTGACATGGAGCCTCTGTGGGCAAGATTTCCTGGCCAGGAAGCCAGCTAATTTAAAAACATGCTGGCATGCCATAAAAGGCTATCATGCCCACCT